>ENA-ORDC01000021-ORDC01000021.1-marine-metagenome-genome-assembly--contig:-NODE-21-length-229448-cov-8.049509_pt1 | contig 229448 bp, 220 predicted proteins | sample MGYA00237783_ERZ508515 | MGnify/ENA primary metagenome ERZ508515 (study PRJEB26186, sample SAMN06268792) | marine metagenome | isolation source: Eden Landing Ponds, San Francisco, CA, USA | place... | reverse complement strand
CCCGCCGTCGGCACCGAAGGCGGCAGACTCACCGCGTTGCTCGCGGTGCCGCTCGTGGCGGCCAGTCGCTCGCCGAAAGGCGTCCTCGCGGCCGCGTTGGTCGTCACGCTAATCGCCGGCGGCGGCGCCGCGACCGTCGATACCACGTTCGAACAGGAGGACCTCCTCGTCGAGGAGACCCCCGAGTGGATGGACGGACTCGGGCCGCTCGAACCGGGGAACTACACCGCCCAAGAGAACATCGCGTTCGTCGACCGTGAGACGTACATCTACAGCGGGACGACGACCCAGATTCTCGTCAGGGGAGACGTAACGGCCGACGACACTCTCGACCGGGTACAGGCGGCCTCCGACACCGCAAACCGGAGCGATTCGGTGCTCATCCTGCCGGACGACACCAACGCCACCCAGAGTCCGATACGGGTGATGGCCGACCTCGCCGACGACGACGCGGCGTTCAACGAGACGTTCACCGCCGCCGACACCGACGGCGACGGCGTCCCCGACCGGAACCTCGAAGCCGTCTACGACGCCTTCTACGAGGCGGCACCGGACGGTGCGGGTACGTGGGTCCACCGCGAAGACGGCGAGTACGTCGCGTTGCGACTCGTCGTCCCCGTAAACGGCACCGAGAGCGAACCCGCCATCGCCGAGGACATCCGGCCAGCAGCAGCCCCCGTCGACGGCGACGGACTCTCCGCAATCGCCACCGGCCAGCCCATCATGAATCAGGCCGTCGCCGAGAACCTGCTGTCGACGGTCGTCGACAGCCTCCTCGTGACGCTCGTGGTCGTGTTGGGCGTGTTGATGGCCGTCTACAGGCGACTGGAGGGGTACGCCACGCTGGGCGCCGTCACGCTCGCCCCGGTCGCACTCGCCGTCGCGTGGATTACGGGGTCGATGGCGGCGCTCGGCATCCCGTTCAACGTGATGACCGCCCTCATCACCAGTTTCACCATCGGACTGGGCATCGACTACTCCATCCACGTCTCCGAGCGCTACGTCTACGAGTTGAACCGCGATATCGGCACCGAGGCGGCGCTGGAAAACGCCGTCTTCGGCACCGGTGGCGCGCTGTTGGGGTCGACCGCCTCGACGGCCGGCGGCATCGCCATCCTCGGGTTGGCGCTGCTCGTCCCGCTCCAGCAGTTCGGCATCATCACCGCGCTCACTATCGTCTACGCCTTCCTCGGCAGCGTCGTCGTTTTGCCGAGTCTGTTGGTGCTGTGGACGGAGTGGGCCGACGCCGACCCCGCGGCGGCCTAACGGGCGGGTTCGCGGGAACCGACGGTTTCGTGACCCCTCCCGACCCAGAGAGGGTATGCTCATCGCGTTCGACTTCGACGGGACCCTTTCGGATTCGGAGATGACGGTGCTGCTCGGCGAGGAAGCCGGCGTCGCCGACGAGATAGACGAGATAACCGAGCGGGCGATGAACGACGAACTCTCCTACGCCGAGAGCCTCTACGCCCGCGCCGAGTTGCTCGACGGCCTCCCCGAGGAGCAAGTCGAGGCGGCCTTCGACCGCGTGCAGTTGCGCCCGGGCGCGGCCGAGGTCATCGACGCCCTCTCGGAAGCCGGCCACCACGTCGCCATCCTCACCGGCGGCTTCGACGACGGCGTCGCGGCCGCACTCGAACGGGAGGGCGTCTCCGTCGACACCATCGTCGCCAACTCCCTTCCGATTCGGAACGGGAAACTCACCGGCGAGGCCGAAGGACCACTCATCGAGGGGACGAAGGACACCGCCCTCGAAGAACTCGCCGAGGATGTCGGCGTCGAGATGGACGACACCGTCGCCATCGGTGACGGCGCCAACGACCTCCCGATGCTGGAAGTGGCCGGACTCGCTATCGGCTACGAGCCGAAACCGGCGGTCGGTCCCCACTGCGACGTAATCGTCGAGTCGATGACGGACCTACTGGAGTTGCTGGAAGCCAAAGCGGTCTTGTAATCGGTCGACACCGCGGCGTCAGACGCGCGTCATCCGTACGTCTGCGGTGCGTTTTTGCGCGCTTCGGTCCTACGTCGAGACGACATGGGAGCGAAAGCCGCGGCCCTCCGGCCGGTCAGTTCGGTGAGCAGTTGGGTAGACGACCACCCGTTGAGTGCCGTCGGGGCGTTGGTCGCCCTCGGGGCGCTGGTGGTGCTTTTGGCATCGGTCGGCGTTACGGTCGACATCGCGACGGCATCGCTGACCTACGACGGCGTCACGTTCGGCCGTGTGACCGAGACCGTCCTCGCCCAACCCGCCTACGCCATCGCAGTCGTCGGCGGCGCCGCGGTGTTTCTCTTCTACGACGGATAGGGAGGTTCTATTGGGTCGCTTCCTCGATTGCGGCGTCGAGGTCGGCGATGATGCGGTCGGCGTCTTCGAGGCCGACCGACAGGCGAACGAGGTCGTCGGTGACGCCGCTGGCCTGCTTTTCTTCGTCGGTGAGTTGCTGGTGAGTGGTCGAACCGGGATGGATGATGAGCGTCTTCGCGTCGCCGACGTTCGCCAGCAGACTCGCGAGGTCCGTCGATTCGACCGTCTTCTTCGCCGCCTCGTAGCCGGCTTCGAGGCCGAAGGTAATCATGCCGCCGTAGCCGCCGTCGAGATACTCGCTTGCCTCCGCGTGAGTCTCGTGGGAGTCGAGTCCGGGGTAGGTGACCCACGACACCTCGGGGTGCTCGTCGAGGTACTCCGCGACGGCCATGGCGTTCTCGCAGTGTCGCTCCATCCGCATCGGCAGGGTTTCGAGCCCCTGAACGGTCGTCCAGGCGTCGAAGGGGGCCTGTTGGTTGCCCAGGTCCCGAAGGCCACGGGTACGGGCGGCGTAGGCGAAGGCGGCGTCGCCGAAGGTCTCCGCGAAGTTGATGCCGTGGTAGGCGGGGTTCGGCTGGGCGATTTCGGGGAACCGCTCGGCGTGGTCGGCCCACGGGAACGACCCGCCGTCGACGAGAATCCCGCCGATGGTCGTCCCCGAGCCGTGGATCCACTTGGTCGTGGAGTTCCAGACGAGGTCGGCGCCGTGTTCCAGCGGCCGACACAGCGCCGCCGTCGCGAAGGTGTTGTCCACGAACAGCGGCACCCCGTTGTCGTGGGCGATGTCGGCCAACCGTTCGAGGTCCGGCGTCACGAGCGCCGGATTGCCGATGGTCTCACAGTGGACGAAGGCGGTGTCTTCGTCGATGGCCTCTTCGTAGGCCTCGTAATCGAGCGTATCGACGAAGCGCGTCTCGACGCCGCGGCGCTCGACGGTGTGGGTGAGGTAGGTGTAGGTGCCGCCGTACAGCGACGACGACGAGACGATGTTGTCGCCCGCCGACGCGAGGATGAACGTCGCGAGGTCGAACGACGCCATGCCCGAGGACGTGGCGATGGCGGCGACGCCGCCCTCCAACGTCGCCATCCGCTCTTCGAGGACGGCGTTCGTCGGGTTCATGATGCGGGAGTAGATGTTGCCCGCCTCCTGGAGCGCAAAGAGGTCGGCGGCGTGTTCGGCGTCCTCGAACTCGTAGGAGGTTGTCTGGTAAATCGGTGGGGCGCGGGCGCCCGTCGTCGGGTCGGCTTCCTGTCCGGCGTGGAGGGAATCGGTGTACAGGTCGTCTCGGTCGAACATATCGAATCCGGGAGGAGAGCGCAAATAAATACCACCCCTTGCGACAACGCTCACCGGAGTCTATGACGCGCCGTCAGTCCGAAAACAGGCTCGTGTGGACCGGTGCGAAGTCGTCGCCGGCGTCGCGGTCTTCGACCGTATCGGAGACGGCTTTCCCGTAGACGCCGTCGGCGAGGAAGTCGTCGAGCGGCGGACCGACGCGGTCGGGTTCGACGAGGAAGGCGTCGTGGCCGTGGTCGGAGTCGATGACGTGGTGGGCCGTCGCGGCGTCGGTCGCACGGAACGCCTCGGCGAGTTCCTCTGATTGTTCGACGGTGAAGTGCCAATCGCCCGTGAACGAAAGCAAGAGTGCCTCGCCGTCGAAGGCCGCGAGAGCGTCGGCGTCGGAGTCGTACCCCGAGGCGAGGTCGTAGTTGTCCATCGCCCGCGAGAGGTACAGATAGGAGTTGGCGTCGAAGCGCTCGGCGAACTTCTCGCCCTGATAGTCGAGATACGACTCGACCTCGCGGTAGGGGAAGAACCCGGCGGCGGGGTCGGCCGGGAAGGTGTCCCGACCCATATCCATCCCGGCCGACCGGCGGCCGAACTTGTCCTGCATCGAGGACTTCGAGAGGTACATCACGTGGCCGATTTGGCGGGCCAGCGCCAGTCCCTCGGTAGGCGGGTCTTGGCCGTAGTAGTCGCCGTCGTTCCAGTTGGGGTCGGTCGTAATCGAGCGGCGGGCAATGGCGTCCAAGGCGAGACACTGGGGGTCCAGTCGTGCCGCGGCGGCGACGACGATGACCCGGTCGGCGTGGTCGGGGTGACGTTTGGCCCAATCGAGGACGTTCATCCCGCCGACGGACCCGCCGACGACGGCATGAAGGTTCGGGACGCCGAGTTCGTCCAACAGGAGTCGCTGGGCGCGCGTCCAGTCGCCGACGGTGACGGCCGGGAAGTCGGTGCCCCACGGTTCGCCCGTCTCGGGGTTCGTCGATGCCGGTCCCGAGGAGCCGTAACACGACCCGGGGACGTTCGCACAGATGACGTAGTACTCGGTGGTGTCGATGGCCTTGCCGGGGCCGACGATGTCGTCCCACCACGCGTGGGCCTGCCCGGCCGTATCCGAACGCCGTCGGCCGCCGGCGACGTGGGCGCTGCCGGTCAGGGCGTGACAGACGAGAACAGCGTTATCTCCGGTGAACTCCCCGTAAGTCTCGTAGGCGATTTCGAGGTCGGGAATCGACTCCCCACACTCGAAGGTGAACTCGCCCAACGACTCGACGCCGCGGTCCTCGCTCATAGTACCGCCTCGAGGTCAGCGATGATATCGTCTACGTCTTCGATGCCGACGGACAGCCGAATGAGGTCGGGGGTGACGCCGCTTTCGCGCTGTTCGGCCTCGCTCAACTGCGCGTGGGTCGTCGAGGCAGGGTGGATGACGAGCGTCCGGGCGTCGCCGATGTTGGCGAGGAACTTCGCCACCTCGGTGTCCTCACAGATTCGCTTGCCGGCCTCGTAGCCGTCCTTTGGTCCGAAGGCGACCATGCCGCCGTAGCCGCCTTCCAGATACGTCGAGGCGAGGTCGTGGGTTTCGTGGGAGTCGAGGCCAGGGTAGGTGACCCACGCGACGTCGGGGTGGTCGTCGAGATACTCCGCGACGGCCAAGGCGTTCTCGCAGTGCCGTTCCATCCGCAACGGGAGGGTCTCGACGCCCTGTAGCGTCGCCCACGCGTCGAAGGGGGACTGCTGGTCGCCGAGGCTGCGCGTCGCGCGGTGTCTGGCGGCCATCGTGAAGGCGCGGTCGCCGAAGCGCTCGGAGAAGTTCACGCCGTCGAAAGCGGGGTTGGGGCCGCCGATTTCGGGGTACTTCTCGGGATACTCAGCGAAGGGAAAGGAGCCGTCGTCGACGAGAATCCCGCCGAGCGTCGTCCCGGAGCCGTGAATCCACTTGGTCGTGGAGTTCCAGACGAGGTCGGCGCCGTGTTCCAGCGGCCGGCACAAAGCCGGGGTGGCGAAGGTGTTGTCCACGAACAACGGGACATCGTTATCGTGAGCCACATCGGCGATTTCTTCGAGCGGCGGCGTCACGAGCGACGGGTTGCCGACGGTTTCACAGTGGACGAAGGCGGTGTCCTCGTCGATGGCGTCGTCGTAGGCTTGAGGGTCGAGGGTGTCGACGAATCGGGACTCGATGCCGCGGCGGGCGGCGGTGTGAGAGAGATACGCATGCGTGCCGCCGTAAATCGAGGAGGCAGAGACGACGTTGTCGCCGGCCTCCGCGAGGACGAGCGTCGCGGCGTCGAAGGCGCCCATTCCGGAGGCAGTCGCGAGGGCGTCGGTGCCGCCCTCCAGCGAGGCGAGACGCTTCTCGAGTGCGCGGACGGTCGGGTTGGCGATGCGAGAGTAGACGTTGCCGTCGTCCTCTAAGGCGTATCGAGCGGCCGCGGTGTCTGCGTCGGGAAACTCGAAGGAAGTCGTCTGATAAATCGGCGGGGCGGCGGCGCCGGTCTCGGCGTCCGGCCCCTGTCCGACGTGGAGACAGCGCGTTCCGAAACCCAACGCCCGGCCACCGTCGGGCAGGTCGGACGCCGTGTCCCGTCGCTCGTCGTTATTCATGTGTGTCGTGCATATATCCCAATACATCTATAACCAAGAGTTACGGCAACCTTTGCCGGACGGCGGCCGAAGCAGTCGCTGTCGGGTGAGAAACGTTGGAAATTCGGGCGGCCTTAGCGGCCGACCCAGCGCAACACGAGCAGTGTCGACTCGAACAGTCCTATCATCGTCCCGGCGACCATGATGGGGGCCATCCCGGTGGGGTCGGGGCTGAACAGGAAGGCGATACCGAGGAACGCCCCCCAGAAGTACAGCCGTTTCTCGGCGAGCCACGCCCGCGTCGTCAGCCCCATCATGATGGCCAACATCACGAACAGCGGAATCTGGAACACCGCCGCGAACAGCCCCATCATGAGGACGATGAGGCCGAACGTATCGGAGAGGCCGAACGCGACGACGGCGGCGCTCCGGGAGTACGTCAGGAAGTACGTGAAGATGGCGGGAAGGATGAGGAAGTACGCGAACAGCACGCCGATGCCCGCGAGGACGAGGCTGGCGGGGACCGAGGCGAGGTAGTAGCGGCGCTCGTGTTCGTAGAGACCGGGGCGCATGAACAGGTACGTCTGGTAGACGAAGACGGGAAGCGCGACGATGAACCCGCCCAGCGTGGCGACTTTCAGTCGCGCGAGGATGAGCGCGAGCGGGTGATACACCCGGGGACGAGCCACGTCGCCGCCCGGCAGCACGGAGTACCACAGGAAGTTGATGATGTAGTCGCCGAAGGGGAACACGACGCCGGAGACGATTGCCATGACGACGAGGACGATGCCGAGGCGGTACACCATCTCCTCGATGTGGTCCGCAAGCGGCATCTCCTCGTCGCTCTCGGGGCCCTCACCGACGAAGCCGTCGTCGACCTCGTAGGACCCGTCGGCCGTCTCACCCATGTACGTCGAACGGTACCGGCCGTTTGTAAGCCTTCTCGTCGGCGCCGGCAGGCCGAACGGAAAAGGTTGATAACTGCGAAAGCCGACCTTCCCGTCGTGTCTAGTGCCGCCGATGACGATGTCAAGCGAACGGTCGCGGAGGGGCGTGCACAGCTCGGTGCCCTGCTGTCGACCGCACAGACCCATCTGCAGAAGGTGTTCATCGTCTTCGTCATCGGCCTCATCGGAACCATCTACGTCCTGCGTGCGTTCGTCTGGAGCATCCTGAAGGCCGACCTCAACACCAACCCCGACATCGTCGTCGTCGCCATCACGCCCTTCGAGGTCATTCTCCTACAGGTGAAAATCGGACTCGTCGTCGGGGTTCTGCTGTCGGTGCCGATGCTCATCTACTACTCGCGCGATTCGCTGAAGCAGCGAGGGCGGTGGCCCGACTCGATTCCGTGGTGGAAATCAGCCGGCTTCATTTCGGTCAGCCTCGCGCTGTTCGCCGGCGGCGTCGCCTACGCCTACAACCTCTTCTTCCCGCTCATGTTCGGCTTCCTCGCGTCGAACGCCGTCGGCGCGGGCTTTCAGCCGACCTACTCGATTTCGATGTGGGCGCAGTTCATCTTCCTGCTGTCGCTGTCGTTCGGACTCGCCGCCCAACTGCCGCTGGTGATGAGCACGCTGTCGTACACCGAAATCGTCCCCTACGAGACGTTCCGGGACAAGTGGCGACACGCCGTCGTCGCCATCTTCATCTTCGGCGCGCTGTTCTCCCCGCCGGACCCCTTCACCCAGGTTATGTGGGCTGTCCCGCTCGTGACGCTGTACGGGGTGTCGCTGTATCTGGCGAAGATCGTCGTCACGGCGAAGCGCTCCACCGAGTCGACCGACTTCCGGTCGGTCGCTCGCGCCCACTGGAACGTGCTGGCGGGGCTGTTCCTCCTCGGCGGCGCCCTCATCTATGCCTTCTACACCTACGGCGGCGTCGGGAGCGTCAACGGCCTGCTGGACTCCCTCGGGTCCAGTTATCGGTTCATCCCCGCAGGGGAGGCGTACGGCCTCGCCGAAACGACGTACGTCGCACTCGTCAGCGTCCTCTACGGCGCCCTCGCCGCCGTCGTCGGCTTCGGCTACTTCGTCTACGAGGGCCTCGACGAGAGCGCCAGCCAGTATGCGGTTCCGGGCGGGTCCCCCGCTGACCCTGCCGACATCGACCTCTCGGAGTTGGACGAGGGCGGCATCCGTGCGGCACCCGCGGCCGCCTTCGCCCGCCTCGAAGAGGACGAGGCCGTCGCTCTGGCCGGACAGGCGATGGAGGAAGACGACCCCGAGCGCGCACGGGCCATCCTCGACCGCTACGACGACATCAATCCGCCGGAGGCCGACGTGTCCCCGAACGACTTCGAGGACGGCGACGACGGGGCCGCCGCGGCCACCGAAACCCAGGCAGATGACGACGAGGAGGAAGGTGGCATCCTCGCCCGCCGCGGCGCCGGGATGTTGAGCGCCTTCAGCGAGGACGACATCGACGAGGACGACATCGGCGGCTACGCCTACGACGCCGCCTTCGTCCTCAACAGCGTCACCGCGAAATCGTTCCGGCTGGTCGGCCTGTTCATGGTCGTGTTGGCCGGGACGTTCTTCGTGCTGTATCAGGGCGGCATCGGCCGACTCAACGACCAGTTCGTCAGCCGAATGCCCTCGGAGTACGCCGCCGAGCAGGTGTCCATCGTTACGCTCCACCCCGTCGAGGCGCTCATCTTCCAAATCAAGGTGGCGACCATCTTCGGGGCCGCCGCCGTGTTGCCGCTGTTGCTGTACTACGCCTGGCCCTCGCTGAAAGAGCGCGGACTGGCCCGCGGTGACCGCCGCGTCCTGCTCGCGTGGGGCGGCAGCCTCATCGTCGGCATGGTCGTCGGGAGCATCGTCGGCTTCGTCTACGTCGCACCGACGGTCATCTCGTGGCTCGCTGCGGACGTCCTCGACGCCGGCATGATAATCGCCTACCGCATCAACAACTACGGCTGGCTCATCTTCTTCCTCACCGTCGGCATCGGCATCCTCGCGATGATTCCCGTCTCGATGGTGCTGTTCTACCGCGGCAACATCGTCGCCTATCGGACGATGCGAACCCGCTGGCGGGAAGTCACCATCGGCGTCCTCGCCGCCGGGGCGCTTCTGTCCCCCCGCGGCGTCTTCACGATGTTCCTCCTCGGCATCCCCATCATCTTCGCCTACGGCGTCGGATTGGGAATCCTGTGGCTCCTCACGCTGGGTGGCCGCCGGGAGCGACGGCGGGTCGAACCGGCCGACTGACGCTCCGAACCGCCGACAGGCGTTGGGAACGGCTTAAGTATTCTCACAGTCATCTCCGAGTATGCCCAAGATAAGCGTCGAGATTCCACAGGAACTCCTCGACGACCTCGACGACCACGTCGGCGACGGCGGGAAGTTCGTCAACCGAAGCGACGCCATCCGCTCGTCCATCCGGAAGAACCTCGACATTTTAGACGAAATCGACGCCCGCCACGACCGACTGGAGGACGATGAGTAACGCCGTCGAACCGCGGCGTGCGCTCCCGGCCGGCGCCGTCGCCTTGGCGGCGATGTTCGTCACCGCGCTCGTCACCGCACAGGTGACTGCCTCGAAACTCCTGTTGTTCGAATCCCCTGTCGGACTGCCTGTGACGGGAACCAGTCTCGTGTTGCCAGGTGCGGCGCTGGCGTATGCGCTCACCTTCCTCGCGACCGACTGCTACACCGAATTGTACGGTAAACGCGCCGGTCAGGTGCTCGTCAACGTCGGCTTCCTGATGAACTTCCTGTTGCTCGCGCTCGTCTACAGCACCATCGCCGCACCCGCGGTTCCCGGCCAACCCATCGACCCCGCGAACTTCGCCGCGGTGCTCAGTCAGAGTGGCCCGCTCGTCGTCGCCAGCCTCGCGGCGTACCTCGTCAGTCAGAACTACGACGTGCTCGTCTTCCACAAACTGAAGGAACTCACCGACGGCGAGATGCTGTGGCTCCGCAACGTCGCCTCGACGGGGACGAGTCAGGCCATCGACACCGTGATTTTCGTCGGATTGGGCTTCTACATCCTCCCGCAACTCGGCTTCGGCGCGACCTACGAAGTCGGCTTCGTCCTCTCGCTCATCGTCGGTCAGTACGTCCTGAAACTCCTCATCGCACTCGTCGATACGCCGTTCGTCTACCTCATCACCGGGGCGATTCGCCGCTCCGACGACGGCGTCGCACCGGTCTAATCAGCAGGAACGCTTTTCACGTCACGTGCGGACCAACGAACTATGCTGCCCCTCCAATTCGGCATCCCCGGCGGCCCGGAACTGCTCATCATCTTCCTGATACTGTTCCTCTTCGCAGTGCCAGTGTTGCTCGTCGTCCTGTTTCTCGTGAGCAGAAGCGGCGGCAGCGACCGCGTCGAGGAACTCGAAGCCAGAGTCGAGGAACTCGAAAACGAACTCGAAGAGGAGCGCTCGCGTTAGTCGACCCGTTCGGCGAAGCCGAACCGTGGCTTCACGTCGGTCACCCGCACCTCGACGGTCTCGCCCGCCTCGGTTCCGGAGACGAACAGCGTGTACCCCTCGACCTTCGCGATGCCGTCGCCCTCGCTGCCGACATCCTCGATGTCGACTTCGAGTTGGTCACCCTCTCGAACCGGCGCGGTGAGTCGGCCTTTCGCGACCATGAACAGCTCCGAGGAGGAGTCCCGGGAGGCCTTCGGGTGAATCGTGCGGACGTACTCGAACTCCTCGTCGATGTCGGCCCGCAGGTCGTCGGTGTCCGGTCCCTCGAACACCTTCGCGACGAAGTCCCCGCCCGGAGCGAGCAACTCGAGACTCGTCTCGAAGGCCATCCGCGCGAGATACACCGACCGCGCGTGGTCCAGCGAGTACTCGCCGGTCATGTTCGGCGCCATGTCCGAAACCACGGCATCGGCCTCACCGCTCGCGGGTCGTTCCTCCCCGCTCCCGCTTTCCGATGCCTCCCGTTGGTCGGCCTCGCGGACCATATCGACGACCTTCTCGCGAGTGTCGTCTTCGGTCATGTCGCCGCGGACGGTCTCGACGCCGTCGATTGGCTTGATGCGCTGGAGGTCGACGCCGACGACGGTCCCCGAGTCGCCGGCCAGTTCGTTGGCGACCTGCAGCCACCCGCCCGGGGCCGCCCCGAGGTCGACGACGGTGTCGCCCTCGCTGATGAGGCCCGCCTCCTCGTTCAGTTGCTTGAGTTTGTAGGCCGCCCGGGAGCGATACCCCTCCTGTTTGGCCCTGTTGTAGTAGTCGTCCTTGCGAGTCATGGTTAGTTGACGGAAATAGCGGGTCGGAACTGATACGCGCTTCGCTCCGAACTTTTTACGCCTCGGGTGCGCCTCCGGCGCACCGCGTGGCTGCTCTGCCGCCACGACATGCGGTTGCGGGCCACAGGCCCGCAACCCGCTAGAACGAACGGCGGAGATATCTGCTACCGCCATCGTTCGGCAATTCCTGCCAGTTTTTAACCCCGGCGAGTGAGTACTCCGATAACAGATGGTCGTAGGAGACATCGCAACCGGAACGGAGGTACTGGTCATCGGCGGCGGCCCGGGCGGCTACGTCGCCGCGATTCGCGCCGGGCAACTCGGGTTGGACGTGACGCTCGTCGAGAAGGACGCCTACGGCGGCACCTGTCTCAACACGGGCTGTATCCCATCGAAGGCGCTCGTCCACGCGACCGATGTCGCCCACGAGGCACGTGGCGCCGAACACATGGGCGTCTACGCCGACCCGGCGGTCGACCTCCAGGGGATGGTCGACTGGAAGGACGGCGTCGTCGACCAACTCACGAGCGGCGTCGAGAAACTGTGCAAGGCAAACGGAGTCAACCTCGTCCCCGGCCGCGCGGAGTTCGTCAGCGACGACACGGTCCGCGTCGCCCACGGCGGCGAGGGGCAGGGCAGCGAATCTATCGAGTTCGAACACGCCATCGTCGCGACGGGGAGCCGTCCCATCCAGTTGCCGGGCTTCGAGTTCGACGACGACCGGGTTCTCGATTCCAGCGGCCTGCTGTCGCTGAATGAGCTCCCCGATTCCCTGCTCGTCGTCGGCGGCGGTTACATCGGCATGGAACTGTCGACGGTGCTGGCGAAACTCGGTACCGACGTGACCGTCGTCGAGATGCTCGACGACATCCTGCCGGGCTACGAGGACGACGTGACCCGCGTCGTCCGGGAACGCGCCGAGGAGTTGGGCATCGAGTTCAACTTCGGCGAAGCCGCCCAGGAGTGGGAAGACACCGGGTCCGAAGCGTTCGTCACGACCGAAGACGAGGACGGCGAAACTCACGAGTACACCGCCGAGAAGGTGCTCGTCGCCGTCGGCCGCCAGCCCGTCACCGACACCGTCGGACTCGACGCCATCGGGCTCGAAACCGCCGAGGACGGCACCATCGAGACCGACGACCAGGCCCGAAGCAGCGTCGAGAACGTCTTCGCCGTCGGCGACGTGGCCGGCGAGCCGATGTTGGCCCACAAGGCGTACAAGGAGGGTCACGTCGCCGCCGAGGTCATCGCCGGCGAACCCGCGGCCCTGGATTATCAGGCTGTCCCGGCAGCGGTCTTCACCGACCCCGAAATCGGCACCGTCGGAATGACCGAAGCCGACGCCGCCGACGCCGGTTTTGACCCCGTCGTCGGCGAGATGCCGCTTCGGGCCTCCGGACGCGCGCTCACCCTCGACGAAAGCGAGGGCTTCGTCCGCATCGTCGCCGACGCCGAAACCGAGTTCGTTCTCGGCGCCCAAATCGTCTCCCCCGAGGCCTCGGAACTCATCGCCGAGGTCGGCCTCGCCATCGAGATGGGCGCCCAACTCGAAGACGTCGCTGCGACCATCCACACCCACCCGACGCTGTCGGAAGCCGTCGCCGAGGCCGCCGCCAACGCCCGCGGCGAAGCGACACACACGCTGAATCGGTAGTGTCAGTCGTTGCTCACGACCCACTACGTTCGCCGTTCGTCTTCCGAGAGCCTTCACACCGGCGCTCTCATCCGCCGCTCGCGGGTCGCTTCGCTCCCCGCTCGCCATCCGAGGCTTCTCGCTGACGCTCGAAGCCTCGCCCCCGACGCGCTTTTAGCCCCAACCCTGCTACGGGAGTCCATGAAAGCCCTCACGCTCGGTCCAGAAGGGACGTACTCACATCGCGCGACGCAGGCGGTCGCCGACGAAATCGACTTCGTGGAATCGGTGACCGGCATCGTCGAGGGCGTCGCCAGCGGCGAGTACGAACGCGGCGTCATCCCAATCGAGAACAGCATCGAAGGGTCGGTCACCGAGTCGCTGGACGCACTCGCCGACCGCAACGTCGCCGTCGTCCGCGAGATCGTCACGCCCATCCAACACGCCCTGTTGGCACAGGCCGGCGAGTTCGACATCGTCGCGAGCCACCCCCAGGCGCTGGCGCAGTGTCGGGAGTACCTCAACGAGGAGTATCCGAGCGCAAAAACCGAGGCCGTCGCATCGACAGCCCGAGGTGTCGAACGAGCCCGGGAGGACGCCTCCGTCGCCGCCATCGGCCACCCCGCCACCGCCGGCGACGACCTGCAGGTGTTGGCCCGCGACATTCAGGACAGCACCTCCAACGCCACCCGGTTCGTCGTCCTCGCTCCGGAGACCGAACGCGTCGACGCCGGGGGCAAAAGCTCCGTCATCGTCTACCCGAACACGAACCATCCGGGACTGCTCTTGGAGATGCTCGAACCGTTCGCCGACCGCGATATCAACCTCTCGCGCGTCGAATCCCGCCCGAGCGGCGAACGCCTCGGCGACTACATGTTCCACTTCGACTTCGCCGCTGGTCTCTACGAGGAGCGGGCACAGGAGGCCATCGAGGAACTCCGCGATATCGCATCGAACGGCTGGGTTCGCGTTCTCGGCTCCTACGACACCGAGCACGTGTTATAAGGCCAGTTCCCGAACCCGACGCCCGTTCGTTCGGAAGCAGTCGGTCAGTTTCTCGAGACGGACGCGGGAGAGATAGAGCGGGCGTTCCGTAGACCGTTGCGTACGTTTACTTGTTCGTTGTCCGTATGTGCAGTATGTCGAATACTCCGGGGGACTTCGACCCAGAGTCACACGAGGAACGCGAGATTGCTGGTGAGGCGGCAACTGACCGGTCTGATTTTCTATCACTCATGGGCCACGCCTACCGTGGTGAGATGAGCCGCACTACGGCGTGGCGCACACGAATCGACCGGACGACGAACTGGGCGGTCGTGTTGACAGCGACGTTGCTCACGTGGGCGTTTTCGGCGGAATCACGGCCACACTACATCCTCCTTATCGGTATCGTCATGCTGACGGTGTTTCTGGGAATCGAAACCCGTCGCTATCGCGTGTACGACATCTGGCGCTCTCGGGTGCGGATTCTCGAAGAGAACGTGTTCGCAAACGCACTCGACTCGGACGGCGTAGAGCAATCGAACTGGCGCGAACTTCTCAGCGACGATTTACGAGCGCCGGCGGTGAAAACGCCGATAATCGAGGCAGTATCCCGCCGACTTCGACGGGTGTATTTCGCGCTCATCTCGGTGCTGGTTGTCGCCTGGCTCGTTCGGTTGACCGTCTTCGCAACCACGTCGGCCGGACTTATCGAGACTGCGACCGTCGGCAGAGTGCCGGGAGTAGTCGTTCTCGGGGGTGTCGCGGTGTATTACGCCTGTGGAATCGTACTGACGCTCTGGCCAAGCAGACGGAAGGCGAAGGGTGAGTTACAGTCGCGGTCTGCGAACGAAGAGTGGAAATAAGACCCGTCCGCTGACTGGTACATTCCGACACCAGTTCCGTGTCACTACAAAAACGGATATCCGCGAGCGAAGCGAGCGGTTCTCCCGAACGAGGCCGAAGGCCGAGTTCGGGTAGCGACGAGTGACCGGAGGGAACGAGTCGCTCTGTTTCACGGCGCCGGAGGCGCCGTTCAACAGTCCGAGGCGGCTTCGCCGCCTCGCTATTTTTCCCCAAGTTTTTGCCTGGGTCGCGGGCTCTGCCCGCGACCTTATAACGTGGCGGCGAAGCCGCCACGCTGACCGAGCGGCCCGGAGGGCCGCGAGGGAAGTGCAAAAAGTGGGTTTACATCATGCCGCCCATGCCGCCACCCATGCCGCCCATGCCGCCGGGGGCGCCGCCCGGGCCGCCTTCTTCCTCTTCACCTTCCGTGGAGAGGTCGCCGGCAGCGATGATGTCGTCAATCTTGAGCACGAGGTTCGCGGCCTCGGTGGCCGACGAGAGTGCTTGCTGTTTCGCGTGGGCCGGTTCGACGACGCCGGCGTCGTAGGTGTCGACCACGTCGCCGGTGAACACGTTGAGGCCGGCGGTTTCGTCGCCGCTCTCGTGGGCCGAACGCAGGTCGACGAGCGTGTCGATGGAGTCGAGACCGGCGTTTTCGGCCAGCACGCGCGGGACGAGTTCGAGCGCGTCGGCGAAGGCCTCGACGGCCAACTGTTCGCGGCCGGAGACGCTGTCGGCGTAATCACGGACGCGGCGGGCGACTTCGACCTCGACGGCGCCACCGCCGGCCAGCACGCGGCCGTCGGAGACGGTCTGAGAGACCACGTCGAGGGCGTCGCCGATACCGCGTTCGAGTTCATCGACGACGTGTTCGGTCGAGCCGCGGAGCAACAGCGTCACGCCGTGGCTCTCGTCGCCGGTGCCTTCGACGTAGAACAGTTCGTCGGCCTCGTCGAACTCGACGGAGGCGGAGCCGAGGTCCTCGGCGGTGAGCGTATCGAGGTCCGAGACGATGTTGGCCTCGCTCACCTCACGCAGGAAGCCGAGGTCGGTCTTCTTCACGCGGGAGGTCGCGAGGATGCCCTCCTTCGCGAGGAAGTGTTCTGCGAGGTCGTCGGTGCCTTTCTGACAGAAGACGACGTCGGCGCCGGAGTCGGCGATTTTGTCGACCTTCTCCCGGAGCTGTTCTTCCTCCTGGTCGAGGAACTGCTGGAGCTGGTCGGGGCTGTCGAGTTGGACGCTGGCGTCGGCGTCGGTCTCCTCGACCTCGATGGGTTCGTTGATGAGGAGTACGTCGGCGTCGTCGAACTGCGTCGGCATGTCGGCGTGGGCCGGGTCCTTGTCGATGACGGCGCCTTCGAGCAGTTCGCTCTCGCTGGCCGAGCGCCCGGTCTGGGTCTCGATGTTGACGTACTCGAGGTCGACGATGGTCTCGCCGTCGTCGGCCTCGACGGTGACGGCCTGGACGGCGTCGACGACGAGTTGGGCGAGAACGTCCTTGTTGAGTTCGGCGCCCTTGCCGGTCATCGATGTCTCGGCGACTTTCTTGATGAGTTCGGTGTCCTCGGGGTCGACCTGACGGGCCACGTTGTCGATTTCGGCGCGGGCCTGCTCGCTGGCGAGGTGGAAGCCCTTGATGATGGCCGTCGGGTGGATGTCCTGCTCAAGGAGGTCCTCGGCGTTCTTCAGGAGTTCGCCGGCAATGGAGACGGCGGTGGTCGTACCGTCGCCCGCCTCGTCTTCCTGTGTCTCGGCGACCTCGACGATCATCGAGGCCGTCGGGTTGTCGATGTCCATCTCTTCGAGGATGGTGACGCCGTCGTTCGTGACGGTGATGTCACCCATCGAGGAGACGAGCATCTTGTCCATCCCTTTCGGGCCGAGTGTCGAGCGTACGGCCTCTGCGACCGCACGCGCCGCCGAGATGTTGTGGCTCTGGGCGTCGCGGTCCTTCATCCGCTGGGAATCCTCGCCGAGAATAATCATCGGCTGACCTCCCATTCGCTGCTGTTGGCTCATAGTCGTCCGAATGATTGTCCACGGTTCTATATAAATGTATCTGATACGGACCGATGCCGATTGAAGATGGCACTCGGCAGTAAACGGGAAGAACCGTCGTACTGCGGCGCTGTGTGAACGATTGTCTCGGCCTACATTCCGACGATGCGACGAACCGATTCGTGTCGCTACTGACGGGGTTTATTACAGGTGAGTGGTCAGCTTCGATTCGACCCGAAACGGTGGAGGTCACGCCGAGACGAATCAGCGGAGCCGCTTTGCTCCTCACGTTGGGTCGTCGCAAAAGCGCCGGGACAGGGATTTGAACCCTGGATCCCTGAGGGAACACGCTTTCCAGGCGTGCGCCTTACCACTCGGCCATCCCGGCTCACCCCAATCTACCGGAGTGGTCCGTTTAAACTCTTCGCGTTCGATGGGACCGTGTCACTCTCCATCGCCCTCCGAACGGGCCCGAAACGTCGTACCGAATCGGCCCTCGGCGTAGTAGGCTGTCAGCGCGGCAGCCACGAAGACGACGACCGTGACCGCCGCGAGCGGACCGACGCCGACGAACGCCCCGTCGGCGAGTAGGTACCCCTGGTGTGCGACGAGAAACGCCAGCGCGCCGACGACACCCCACAAGAGCGCCGAGTACCTGCGGGGCGTCACGCTCGCGTGGCGACCGCCTCGATTTCGACGGCCATGCCCAGCGGCAACGCACCGGCTTGCACCGCCGACCGCGCCGGCGGCTCGTCGTCGAAGTAACTCGCGTACGTCTCGTTCATCTCCTCGAAATCCTCGATGTCGGCGAGGAAGACGGTCGTCTTGAGTACGTTATCGAGACTCGACCCGGCTTCCTCCAGAACTGCTTCGAGGTTGTCCAGTGCCCGTTCGGTCTGGACGGAGACCGGTTCGTCCTCAAGGGACTCACCGTCGGGCGTCAGCGCAATCTGTCCGGCGGTGAACACGAGGTCGCCGTCGGTCGTCGCCTGGCTGTAGGCCCCTGCCGCGGGCGGTGCGTCGTCGGTGTGAATCGTCTCTTTGCCCATACCTGCTCTGCGTCGGCGTCGGACATAAAATCGGTTGCCCGGCGACGGAGCCTACTCCACCCGAACCGTTCGGCTGTCGGTGACGGGAACGAGCGGCAGTTCCGAGAATGCGACCTCGACCTCGTAGGTCAGTTCCTCGGCGTCGCCGCCGAAGACACCGACGGGAACGGTCGTCTCGCCCAGATACCGCGTCGTCTCCGACATCCCGACGCCGTTGACTGTCATGCGGACGCCCGCGGGCGCGCCGTCACCGCCGTTTTCGACCGTGAGTTCGGCCATCGTGTTCTCGCCGGCGGGGATGGAGTCGGGGACGCCGCTCCACTCGAAGGAGAGGTCGGGGAGCGACTCGGCCTGTTCGAGGACGCGCTCTGCCAGTCCCTCCGAGAGACCGGCCTCGACTAGCCCGCTGACGCCCGCTTGGCGTACGTCGGCGGGTGTCTCCAGCCCCTCGCGGGCGAGTTTCTGGGCACGACCCTTGCCGACGCCCTCGATGGCGGTGAGGCCGACGGCCTCGGCGCTGATGCCGTGTTCGAGACGGGCTTCGATGCGGCAAACGAGATTGGCGTCCCGCGGCGCGGCAAATCGCTCACAGAACGCCCGCAGCGCCGCGAGCATCCGTGTGGCGTTCTGTCTGATGACCCACGCGTCGCTTTTGAGTTCGCCGGGCGTCGTCCCCGACATACCCGACCGAAGGATGGCGAGCACCTTCCGGTTGCCCGCGTCGAGGTCGTCGCCCTCGCCGTCGAGGACGGCCTTGAACGCCTCTCGCTCGTCTCGGCGGGCGGAGACGCTGTCGAACTCCCCGGCGTCGGCGACCGTCCGCAGGACGGCCGACTCGTCGATGTCGGGCGTATCGTCGGCGGCAGCACGCTCGCACAACCGGTGGAACCCCTCGGCGGTGTCGAGTCGCAGGTAGAACTGCGAGGTGAGTTTGCCGAGGGCAGTCGGTTCGATGTCGAGTCCCGACTGGTCGACGAACCCGCCCGAAACCAACCGCTCCAGGGTCGCCGAAACGCGGTCCCGCAACGACTCGCCCGCATCGTACTGTTCCGGAGCGCTCTTCGCACGGGTGTAGTAGAACGTCGTCTCCAGCCACTCCATCACGTCCTCGATGTCGTCGACGACGCCCAGCGCGATTTCGGCGTTGAGATGCGAGTCGAGTTCCCCCGCCAGTCGCGATTCGATGGGTTTGCCCTCGAGGAGCAGTTGGCGGTACTTCTCGGCGTCGGCACCGTCACAGACGACGTAGGCGTAGCCGGCATCGTCGTAGCCCGGTCGCCCGGCCCGTCCGAGCATTTGGAGGATGTCCAGCGGGCTCATGTCGACTTCGCCCTCCAGAGGGTCGTGGAGTTTGGTGTCGCGGATGACGACACACCGCGCCGGGAGGTTCACCCCCCACGCCAGCGTCGAGGTCGAAAACAGCAGTTGAATCTTCCCCTCCTTGAACCACGCCTCGACGCGGTCTTTGTCCTCCTTGGAGAGGCCGGCGTGGTGGAATCCCACCCCGTCGATGACCGACTGCCGGAGGGTGTCGTTGTTCAGTTCCTCGGCGTCGGTGTGGAAATCGTAGTCGCCGCGGGCGCCGATTTCGACATCGCGTTCGGTGATTACGTCGCGGGCCTTCTCGGCGGCCCGAACCGTGTCCTGTCTGGAGGCGACGAAGACGAGCGCCTGTCCCCCGTCCTCGATGTGGGGTTGGGCGAGGTCCAGCGCCCGGTACAGTCGGCGGTACTTGTCGGCGAAGGCGTTGTCGCCGTGGGCGTACGTCTCGACGCTCGCCGACAGCGGCACCGGCCGGTAGTCGTCGCCGAACTGGAAGGTACAGTCGTCGGGCGCATCCAGCCAGTCGGCCACGTCCTCGACGTTCTGCATGGTCGCCGACAGCGCGACGATACGCGGGCCACAGAGCCGACGCAACCGCGAGATAGTCACTTCCAGCACCGCCCCACGGCGGTCGGAATCCAGCAGATGTACCTCGTCGATGACGACACAGTCAACGTCGGTGATGAACGAATAGCGAGGCGAGTCGTGTTTCCGCGTCGCCGAATCGGCCTTCTCCGGCGTCATCACGAGGATGTCGGCGCGCTCTGCGCGGCGCGGATTGAGGTCGCGCTCGCCGGTGACGACGTACACCGAATACCCCAGCGACTCGAAGCGTTCCCACTCGTCTTCCTTCTCGTTTGTCAGCGCACGCAGCGGCGCGAGAAACAGCGCGGTCCCGTCGTTGCGGAGCGTCCGGCAGATGGCCAACTCCGCGAGTGCGGTCTTGCCGCTGGCGGTTGGCGCGCTCACCACGACGTTCTCCCCCGAATCGAGGACTGCGGGCAGCGCCTCCCGCTGCATCCGGTTGAAGGACTCGAAGGGGAACGCATCGGCGAATTCGGGGACGATATCCGCGACGCCGGCGGAGGTAGACACTACCGGATGGGGGTGTTCCGGGTCAATAAACCCGACCTTTTTCGTCGTCGGGTTCGCGTTTTGCGCGAGCCGCTCGCTCGGCTCGCGGATGCTGGCCGTGGATTCATGTCGTTTCGACCGGCTACCTCTCGCCGTCCCCTCTACCCCCGAGTTTCCCGACGTACAGCCAGTACGGAATCAACACCCCGAGGGCGAACGCACCCCACGCACGAGGGTTGGCCCACTTCCGTTGGACGATGACGATTACGCCCCAGAAGGCGAAACACAACACCGCGAGGGCGCTCCACCCAAGTGTCCGACGGTTCATCGGCGGGTATTCGTCACGGCGGAGCCTAAACGGTGGGGTCAGTCGTCGTCACCGACTGCTCCGTCGGCCGCCTCCGAGGCGGCGTTCGTGAACATCGGTTCCCGTTTCCAGAGGTAGTACCCACCGAGGCCGACCGCCGCGAGGATGTTCGAGACCGTCACTGCCCAGAAGACGGCGTAGATGCCCCAGTCGAGTCCGCCAACCGCGACGCCACCGACGACGACCGAGGCGGCGGGCAACGCGGCGATTGCCGCCGGGATGCGGACGCCCCAGTACTTCAGGAGGTCGACGACGAAACTCGTCCGGGTCCGGGAGGCCCCGTTGAACGCCGCCAACAGCACCGCCGAAGCGCCCATCGCGGGGTAGCCGTAGGCGAGGATGGCGAGGTAGTCGACGGTGCGGTCGAAACCGGCGGGACTGAGCGTCGGCACGAAAAGGGTCGCGAGAAAGCCGGGGGAGAGCCACTGGAGGAGACCGACGACACCGAGCGTTCCGGCGGCGATGGCGACCCCGGTTCGGACCGTGCCGTGGGCCCGGTCGGGTCGGTCGTCGCCGACGTTCTGGCCGACCATCGACTGGGTCGCGCCGCCGAACCCGGAGGCGGGAACGAACGCCACCGTCGCCACGCGCGCACCGACCGTGTAGGCGGCCAGTCCCGCGGCGCCGCCGACCGTCGCGACGACGGCGACGATAGCGACGCGAGCGGATTGACCCGCGAGTCGTTGGCCCGAAACGGGCGCTCCGATATCCGCCAACTCCCGGAGGTCGGCCACCGAAAAGCGGGCGTCAGCCACGGACAGCGAGAGACTGTCGCGGCGGCCGGCCACAAGCGCGAGCGCAGCGAGGAGGCCGACCGTATAGCCGATGCCGGTCGCGAGCGCCGCACCCTCGACGCCCAGCGCGGGAATCCACCCGTAGCCGAGAATCAAAAGCGGGTCGAGGACGACGTTCGTCCCGACCATCACGAGGTTGATGTACAGCGTCGCGCGGGTGTCGCCCCATCCGACGAAGCCGCGCTCGATGGCGTCGCTGGTGGCCGCCAGCGGGAAGAACGCCGTGAACACGAGGAGGTACGCGACCGAAAGCGGGGCGACGACCGGGCCAGCACCGAGCAGACGGACGAGCGACGCGCCGAAGACGAAGACGACGCCGAGCAACGCGCCACCGAGGACGAACGACAGAACGGCGCCGTTGAACACGAGGCGGCGGGCGCCAGTCTCGTCGGCCGATCCGACACGCTGAGCGACCAGAATCTGTGTCCCGACGGCGGCCGTCGCGGTGACGCCGAACATGGTCGCGATGAGCGGGAAGTTCAGGCCGACGGCGGCGACCGCGTTCTCGCCGACGCGTCCGAGCCAGAACGTATCCACCAACTGGTTGAGGACGTGAACGAGGTTCTGTGCCAAAAGCGGCAGCGCCAACGCGAGAAGCGTCGGTGCAATCGGCCCACCGGTGATGTCGTCGCTTGAAACGCCCAATCCCCCCATCGAACGGGGTATCGACCCCTCTATACATATTATTTCTGGACGAAATTTACTGTCGAGCGACGGACGCCGAACAACCCCACGTTTTTGCCACGGGCGCCGAATCTAGGGGTATGAGCAGTCGGCGCCGGAAGCCGGAGTGGCTGAAGACGCGTCCGCCGCGCGGCCAGCGGTTCGCCGAAATCAAGGCGACGCTCCGCGAGCGGAACCTCCACACCGTCTGTGAGGAGGCCAACTGTCCGAACCTCGGGGACTGCTGGAGCGGCCGCAACGGCCCCGGAACGGCGACGTTCATGCTGATGGGCGACCGCTGCTCTCGTGGCTGTAACTTCTGTGACGTGGAGACGGGCGGGATGGAACCGCTCGACCCCGAAGAACCCGAAAACGTCGCCGAGGCGGTCGCCGAAATCGGCCTCGACTACGTCGTTCTCACCTCGGTCGACCGCGACGACTTAGACGACGGTGGCGCCGCCCACTTCGCCGAGACCATTCGGGAGATAAAGCGGCGTGACCCCTCGATTCTCGTCGAGACGCTGATTCCGGACTTCGGGGGCGACCCCGAAGATGTCCGGCGAATCATCGACGCCGAACCCGATGTCATCGCCCACAACGTCGAGACGGTCGAACGGCTCCAGTGGCCCGTCCGGGACCGCCGGGCCGGCTACGAGCAGTCGCTTTCGGTGCTCCAGCAGGTGGCCGCGGAGTCCGACATCTACACGAAAACGAGCCTCATGCTCGGCGTCGGCGAGTACGACCACGAGGTGTATCAGACGCTCTCGGATTTGCGGGAACGGGACGTAGACATCGTCACCTTCGGCCAGTACCTCCAGCCGTCACGGTCGCATCTGGAGGTGTTCGACTACGTCCACCCCGACAAGTTCGACGTCTGGAAGACCGTCGCCGAAGGGGAGTTCGGCTTCCTCTACTGTGCGTCGGGCCCGATGGTCCGGTCGTCGTTCAAGGCCGGCGAGTTCTTCGTCGAGGCGCTGTTGCGAGAGGGCAAAAGCGTCGAGGAGGCGCGCCGGACCGCCACCGAGGCGGCCGACTGACCGAACGGCGTCGAACTCGGTGGGCGTCCACCGAACACCGATACAGCATCATTTTTCATAGAAATCGGCTATTTTTCCATATTATATCGTTCGTTCGTCCGAAAAATCCCGAGTGTGCAGGACGTGGCAAAATTTACGTAAACACTATGCCGTCGGCCATTGACAGTTCGGCTATGCGACGGAGGGAGTTATGAGTACGTTACAACGCGACCCCGACGACCGGGTCCGGGTACTCGACGAAGACGGTCGAGTCGTCGACGGCGCGGAGGTACCGGACCTCTCCGACGAGCGTCTCGTTGAGATGTATCGACAGATGCGGTTGGCACGACACTTCGACCAGCGGGCGGTTAGCCTCCAACGGCAGGGTCGGATGGGAACGTATCCACCGCTGTCCGGCCAGGAGGCCGCACAAATCGGTAGCGCCGCCGCGATGGACGACGACGACTGGATGTTCCCGAGTTACCGCGAACACGGCGCCGCCTACGTCCGAGGCGTCGACCTCGCCCAGACGCTCCGCTACTGGATGGGCGACGAGCGCGGCAACGCCCTCGAAGGACTGAACATCTTCCCCGTGGCGGTGCCCATCGCCACACAGATTCTGCACGCGACCGGCGCGGCGTGGGCGTCGAACCTGAAGGACGGCGAGAACCGAAACGCATTCGTCTGTTACTTCGGCGACGGCGCGACCTCCGAGGGCGACTTCCACGAGGGGCTGAACTTCGCCGGCGTCTTCGACGCCCCCGCCGTCTTCTTCTGTAACAACAACCAGTGGGCGATTTCGGTGCCGCGGGAGCGACAGACAGCAAGCGAGACACTGGCGGGAAAGGCCGACGCCTACGGTTTCGAGGGCGTCCAAGTCGACGGGATGGACCCGCTCGCGGTGTATCAGGTGACACGGGAGGCAATCGAGAAGGCGAAAGCCGCCGACCCCGACGGACTGCGGCCGACGCTCATCGAAGCAGTGCAGTACCGCTTCGGTGCCCACACGACCGCCGACGACCCCTCGGTGTACCGCGACGAGGAGGAAGTCGAGAAGTGGAAAGCCAAGGACCCGATTCCACGGTTGGAGTCGTACCTGCGGAACAACGGCATCCTCGACGACGAGGCCGTCGATGCGGTCACCCAGTCGGTCGAAGACGAGGTGGCTGAGGCCATCACCGAAGCCGAAAACTTCGAGCGGCCCGAGGCGACCGACATGTTCGACTACGTCTTCGAGGAGCGAACCGAACGGCTCGATGAACAGCGCGCACACCTCCAGCGGTTGCGCGAACGGCACGGCGACGAGGAACTACTCGAATGAGTTCGACACAGAACCTGACACTGGTACAGGCCGTCCGGGACGGCCTGAAAAGCGAGATGCAACGCGACGACGACGTCCTCGTGATGGGTGAGGACGTGGGCAAGAACGGCGGCGTCTTCCGGGCGACGGAGGGGTTGTACGACGAGTTCGGCGAGGACCGCGTCATCGACACGCCGCTTGCGGAGTCCGGCATCGTCGGCACCGCCATCGGCATGGCCGCCTACGGCCTCAAGCCGGTGCCGGAAATCCAGTTCTCCGGGTTCATGTACCCCGCCTTCGACCAGATTATCTCTCACGCCGCCCGCATGCGAACGCGCTCTCGGGGACGGTTTACCTGCCCGCTGGTCGTCCGTGCGCCCTACGGCGGCGGCATCCGCGCACCGGAACACCACTCCGAGTCCAAGGAGGCCTTTTACGCCCACGAGGCCGGCCTGAAGGTCGTCATCCCGTCGACGCCCTACGACACGAAGGGGCTGCTCGCGGCGTCGATTCGGGACCCCGACCCGGTCATCTTCCTCGAACCGAAACTCATCTACCGAGCGTTCCGCGAGGAAGTGCCGGACGACGACTACACCGTCGAGTTGGGCGAGGCCGCGGTTCGTCGTGAGGGTTCAGATATCTCGCTGTTCACGTGGGGTGCGATGACCCGGCCGTCGATTCAAGCGGCCGAATCCGTCGCCGAGGACGGCATCGACGTGGAGGTCATCGACCTGCGGACGCTGAAGCCGATGGACACCGACGCTATTCTCGAATCCTTCGAGAAGACCGGCCGCGCAGTCGTCGTCCACGAGGCGCCGAAGACCGGTGGCCTCGCTGGCGAAATCACGGCGACGATTCAGGAGGAAGCGCTGCTGTATCAGGAGGCGCCGGTCAACCGCGTCACCGGCTTCGACGTTCCCTATCCCCTGTACGCGCTGGAGGACTACTACATGCCCGAGGACACACGCATCGAGGACGCCATCCGAGAGACCTACGAGTTCTGATATGGTACGCGAGTTCAAACTGCCCGACGTCGGTGAGGGACTGACCGAAGCGGAAATCGTCAACTGGCTCGTCGAAGTCGGGGACACGGTACGAGAGGACCAGCCGGTCGCGGAAGTCGAGACGGACAAAGCCGTCGTCGAGGTTCCGTCGCCAGTCAACGGCACCGTCCGAGAGATACTGGCTGAGGAAGGCGAGATGGTGCCCGTCGGCGAGGTCATCATCACCTTCGACGTAGAGGGCGAGCCAGTCGAGGAACCGGCGGAAACGGAGACAGACGCCGAGGACGAACCCGAGCCGGCGGTCACTCCCGTCGACGAGGACGGAAGCGAGGCCCAAGCCGAGACGGAGGCCGAACCGAGCGCGAAGGGTGGCCGCGTCTTCGCCGCCCCATCCGCACGTCGGTTGGCGCGGGAACTCGATGTCGACATCGCTGCGGTCGCCGGCAGCGGCCCGGGCGGCCGCGTCACCGAGTCGGACGTTCGAGCGGCCGCCGAAGGCGGGGCGGAAGCCGAATCCGAGTCCGAGCCCGAACCGTCGTCGACGGCGTCCACAGATGGCGTGCAGTCGGCGACCCGCCGAGTGAGCGACGATGACGGTGGGGAAGCCGCCAAACCGGCGACGACGAGCGCCGAGGCGGCCGACCGCGAGCGAACGCTGGCCGCGCCGGCGACGCGAAAGCTCGCCGAGGAGAAGGGCGTCGACCTCGACAGCGTGCCGACCGAGGAGACACGTGACGGCGAGGCGTTCGTCACGCCCGAGGCGGTCGAAGCCTACGCCGAGGCCCAGCAGGCCGCCCAACAGGCCGATGCCGAGGCGGTGTCGGCGGGCGCCGCAGGCGACGGCGAAGCGGTTGCCACACCCGCCGGCGAGGACGAGCGCATCCCCTACAAGGGAATCCGGCGGACCATCGGCAAGCAGATGGAGCGTTCGAAGTTCACGGCGCCGCACGTCACCCACCACGACGAGGTGGACGTGACGCGGCTGGTCGAGACCCGCGGCAACCTCAAGGCCGAAGCCGAGGAACGCGGGACGAAACTGTCGTACATGCCGTTCGTGATGAAGGCCGTCGTCGCCGGCCTCAAGCAACACCCGATGTTGAACGCCCAACTGGACGAGGACAACGAGGAAATCGTCGTCCGCGGCGACTACAACATCGGTATCGCCACCGCGACCGACGCCGGCCTGATGGTCCCGGTCGTGAAGGGCGTCGACCGCAAGGGGATGTTGGACATCGCCGAGGAGATGAACGAACTCGTCGGGAAGGCCCGAGAGCGCTCCATCGCCCGCGAAGAGATGCAGGGCGGGACGTTCTCGATTACGAACTTCGGGGCCATCGGCGGGGAGTACGCCACGCCAATCATCAACTACCCCGAGTCGGCCATCCTCGGATTGGGCGCCATCAAGGACAAGCCACGCGTAATCGATGGTGAGGTCGTCCCCCGGAAGGTGATGACGCTGTCTCTATCCATCGACCACCGGGTCATCGACGGCGCCGAGGCCGCCCAGTTCGTCAACACCGTCAAGGAGTACCTCGAGACGCCCGAGTTGCTGCTGTTAGAGTGAGTTTCGCGCTCGCGCGCGAGCAGAGTGTTTTTTAGGGGTCGGGAAGAACGTGGGCGTATATGTTCAAGGCTATCGTGAGCGCGGACACGCTCGGGGATGCGCTCGATTCCGTGAGCGTGCTTGTCGACGAGTGCAAAATCCGCCTCGACGAGGAGGGCCTCACGATTCGCGCGGTGGACCCGGCGAACGTCGGGATGGTCGACCTCGAACTCTCCGAGACTGCGTTCGAATCCTACGAGACCGACGGCGGCGTCATCGGCGTCAACCTCGACCGACTGGAGGACATCGTCGGGATGGCCGACTCCGGCCAGCTCGTCCACCTCGAATTGGACGAGGAGACCCGGAAACTCCACATCCAGTTGGACGGCCTGGAGTACACGCTGGCGCTTATCGACCCCGACTCCATCCGCCAGGAGCCGGACCTACCGGACCTCGATTTGGCGGCCGAAATCGTCATCGAGGGGAAGGACATCGCCCGTTCGGTGAAGGCCGCCGACATGGTGAGCGACCACATCGCGTTGGGCGTCGACGCCGACGCCGAGGAGTTCTTCGTCGAAGCCGAGGGCGACACCGACGACGTGCATCTCGAATTGGGCCGGGAGGACCTCATCGACCTCACGGCCGGGGAGGCCCGCTCGCTGTTCTCGCTTGACTATCTGAAGGACATGAACAAGGCCATCCCGAAGGACGCCGAAGTGACGATGGAACTCGGCGAGGAGTTCCCCGTCAAGATGCACTTCGACTTCGCCGAGGGCGACGGCCACGTCACATTCATGCTCGCACCGCGCATCCAAAGCGAGTAACGCCGCTGTTTTCGCAGATTCCGGTAACGACCGCCGCGAGGCCGAGACTCGATACGGTCCGACCCCTATAGGGGGTATGGACGACCGCACCAAACACCGCCTGCTGGCCGTCGGGTCGCTGCTCGGCGCAATCGCACACGTTGTCGCACCGCGAGCGCTGTTGGGGGGCGTCGAGTGGTGGTACAACGAAGGACTGAAAGCCGACTTCGAGTCGACCGATGCGACCGTCGCTCGGGTCAGGTGGCTGGCGGTGCCGAACGCACTCGCCGCCATCTATTTCTGGAAGCGGGCGGCCGACTCGGATTCGACGTAGTCGACGGCCGCTTCGGGGCTCTCGACGGCCTCGAACCCGACGAGGTCGATGGCGTGCGTATCCAGCCCCGCTATCGGGCGGTCGAAGACGAGGGCGTGACCCAACTCCGAGAGCGTCCCCGCGGCGCCGTCGATGGCGACGACCGACTCGCCGTTCATGGCGACCAGCGGATTTCGGGCGTGACCCAACCCCGTCGCGATGGGCGTCGTCACCCACTCGTTGGCCGCCTCGCGGTCCTCGCTGGGGAGGATGCCGATAGTGTCGGCGTCGTGTTCCCGTGCGCCGCGACAGGCGGCTTCCATCACACCACCGAGGCCCCCGCAGACCACGGTGTGGCCGCGCTCGCCGAGCAGGCGGCCGACCTCCCGCGCTTGTTCGTAGGTTTCGGTATCGATGCTGGAGCCGCCGATGACGGAGACGCGCATCACCGGAGACGGGGCGGGGAGCGACAGAAGAGTTTCGACGGCCGGCGGTTGGCGAGCGCAGAGCATCCGCGCGAGCAAAGCGAGCGCGGTTCACCGGTGACGAGGCCGAAGGCCGAGTCACCGGGTCATTTTTCCCCAAGTTTTTGCGCGGGGGGGTTCCCGCAGCGAGCGCAGCGAGCGAGGAAACCCCCTCGCGTAAAAAGTGGGTGTTGTTACCACTCCATGCCGCCGTTGACGGCGAGGATTTGGCCGGTCATGTAGCCGGCGTCCTCGCTGGCGACAAAGCGGACGATGCCCGCCACGTCCTCCGGCGTCGCAAACCGGTCGAGGGGAATCCGCTGGAGGATTTTCTCTTGGACCCGTTCGGGGACCGTCTCTAACATGTCCGTCTTCACGAATCCGGGGGCGACGCAGTTCGCCGTCGACCCAGTGGACGCCAACTCGAGCGCGAGCGTCCGGGTGAAGCCGAACAATCCTGACTTCGTCGTCGCGTAGTTCGCCTGCCCGTAGTTGCCCTGCTGGCCAACCACCGACGAAATGTTGATGAGGCGGCCGTCCTCCGCCGACTTGATGTCATCAAACAGACAGTGGGTGCAGTTGAACACCCCGCCTAAATTCACGTCGAGGACCCGCTGCCAGTCGTCCCGCGTCATGTTTTCGAACTTCTTGTCGACGGTGATGCCGGCGTTGTTCACGAGAACATCGACCGAGCCGAAGGTGTCGTGAACCTCCGAACACATCGCTTCGACCTCGTCGTAATCGGCGACGTTTCCCTGTACCGCGATGGCGGTACCACCTTCGTCCTCGATGGCGTCGACGACGCTCTCGGCTTCATCCACCGAAGAGCGGTAGTTCACCACGACATCGGCACCGTTCCGTCCGAGTTCTTCGGCGACCGCGCGGCCGATACCACGGGAGGAACCGGTTACGAGACAGGTCTGGTCGTCGAGCATGGGCTAACGAACGCACGGCGTGCTAAAAGAGTTGCCGACCGTCCGGACGGTGACCGGCGGAGGGACGGAAGTGTGAGACGGGGGGTTACTCGAGGGCGTCCTCTATCTGCCCCTCGATATCCTCGAGCGCGTCGGAGTCGGAGAGTTCCTCCATCCGCTCGCGGAGGTGCCGTTCACAGAGGCCGACCTTGATGTGGTCTTTCTCGACAGCGACGGCGGCCTCCTCATCACAGTAGTGACACTGCATACCCGTGGGTACGTGACCGAGCGGTTTGAACCCAGCGCTCGTCACAGCGCCGCACGGAAACGGCGGTAGTCCTCACGGTCCAATCCCGCCTTCCCGAGCGTCTCCTCGTGAGCGTCGCTGCCGCCGGTAGAAAGGAGGTCGTAGGTCCCGATGGCTCGGTCCAGCGGGCGGGGGTCGACCTCACGACCGTAGGGATAGAACCGTTCGACTGCATCGAGTTCCGAACAGAGTTCGATTGCGGCCTCGGGGTCGTCGTACCGATAGGGGTGTGCGAGGCCGACGACGCCGCAGGCGTCCTCGAGGACCGACCGCCCCCTCTCGAAGGAGGGGATATCGCGGGCGACATAACAGGGGCCGTCGTCGCCGATGAGTTCCTCGAACACCTCGCCGTACTCGTAGTCGGTGACCTCGGCGACGGCGCGGGCGATGTGGGGTCGGCCGAGTCCCTCTCGCGGTTCCACGGGTAACTCGACGCCGAGGCGCTCTTCGATGGCGTCGATTATCCGTCGGCCGCGCTCGATGCGGTCGGTCTGGAGCGACTCGACGAGCGCGTCGAGGTCGTCCGTGCGTTCGACGCCGTAACCGAGCAAATCGACCCGTTCGGCGTCGGTTTCGACTCGCAATTCGATGCCGCTGACGACCGTGACGCCGTCGAGGTGTGCGACGGGCGTCGATAGCTCGGGGTGGGTCCGGTCGTGGTCGGTGACGGCGACGACATCGACACCTGCTCGCTTTGCGGCGTCGGGCAGCGTCGACAGCGTCAGCGTCCCGTCGGAGTTCGTCGTGTGTACGTGGAGGTCCGCAACGACCATACCTGAAGGCGGGACGCGACGGTCAAAGCACCCTCGCTTCCGTCGCCCGGGTGCTCGCTAGATGACCTTATATCCGGGGGAGGATATTATAGCCAACATTCATGAAGGATTGGGAGAGAGGGGTAGACATGCAACTGCTCGCGAACGTCGACGACCGAATCGATGCCCACACGTATCCCGCGACCGCGACGGAACTCATCGAGGAGTACGGCGAGCTCGAACTGGAGGTCCCCAACGGCGAGGAGACGTTCGGTGAGGCCTTGGAGCGTCTCGGCGAGACGACCTTCGAGGACGCCGACGACGCCCGACTGGCGGCCTACTCGGCGGTGTCGAAGAATGCCATCGGCCGGGAGAACTACTCCGACCGCGATGCGCCCTCCATCGGCGAGAACGGTCCCGAACAGGTCTCGTTTTAGGTCTCCTCGCGGAAGGTCCGTTCCCGCCGTTCGACGTTCACCGAGACGGGAAGACACGTCTCACAGAAGTCGACACCGAACGCCGACAGCGTGACGCTCCCGTACACCGCTTTCGGACGGTCCGCGGCCTCGCGTGCGGCTTCGATGTGCGATTGGGCCTCGAGTACCTGATACTGTTTGAGGTCCTCTATCGGTTCCTCCGAGAAGTCGATGAGGCCGAGTCGTTCGAGGTTCTTGAGGTACACCGGCGTTCGGTCCGGGTACCGACAGCCGGCGTCGCTGCCTATCATCGTCAGGTTCTCCGCGATGAGTGTCGATTTAAACGGGATGAGCTTCTTGTCGCGGACGTTCATCGTCGCCTGCGTCCCATCCTCTGCGAGCAGCCGCAGGATGCGAGCCTCGTCGGCGGCCAGTTGTTCGAGGACCGAGGGAAAGGCGGGGTGAATCGTCTCGTCGCGGCCGACTTCCGCGGACTTCGAGAGGAGCCGGTCGCCGCGTTCCCGGAGCGTCTCCGACGTTATCGGTCGGCTGTCGATGAGGTCGTCCTCGTGGGCTTCGAGCCAGTCGGCCTGTTCGTCGCCGATGTCGACGCCCGCCCGCTGGAGTTCGTCGAGCGCGATGGCGCGGCTCTCGGTGAGGAGGCGGGCCGGCGACTCGGCGTTGGCCGCCGCATACGCCATCCGCGTGCCGGTTCGGACACCGGACTCAACCGAGTACCCCGTCGCTCGTTGTGTCATCGCGGCACCGATGCGCGCGATACGGAACATGTCGTATGTGTCGTCGGTCTCGGCGATATCCTCGGACGGAGTCCCAGCCATGCCGGGGATGGGGAACAGCCCGCCGATGCCGCCCGAGGTTGGGTCGGTGAGGTCGACGATGGCGTCTTCAAGCCCCGCACGGAACCGTTCGACGTCCTCGGGTTCGATGGCCGTCGGGTCGGCGAGTCCCTCGCCGACCACGTCGAATAGCTCTTCGAGGCTCTCGGAGTCGGCCGTCGTCGTGCCCGCGACGGCTTCCTCCAGGACGGACAACAGCCCGTCGACATCCACGTCGTCGAGGTCGTCGGGGGCGACGATGGTCTCTTCGAGAATCGACACCAACTCCGCGAACGTCTCGGGGTTCGTCTCGGAGGGGCTGGCGACGGCGTTTTCCAGCACCGAGAGGAGTCGGCGGAGTTGCCGGCCCTCGAGGGCGTCTTCGGCGGTGGCCTCCTCTAAAAGCGAGAAGACGCGTTCGACCTCGCGGGGAGCCATGTCGCCCTCCTCGACAGCGTCGACCTCGACGTTCTCGGTGCCGCCGAGTGGGTCCTCGGCGTCGGTTGTGCCCTCGTCGCCCGTTGGCTCGTCGTTGGGCGTGTCCTCGGGTGCGTCGTCGCTCATACGGCGGTCACCACCAGCAGTTGGAACCAGCCGGCGACGAACCCGAGTACCGCACCGAGGACGATGAGCATCCACTCGTCTTCGATGAAGGCAGGCCGGAGCAGTTGGACGAAGTTCGCCGGCGTGAGGCCTCGGATGCGCTCGCATATCAGTCGTCGAATCGACTCGCTGCGCTCGGCGTTGAACTCGGGGTCCGACAGCGGCGATATCGTCCGGTCGACGCTCTCTTCGGCGAACCGCTCTCGGAGGCGTTCGTACTCGTCGCTCCCAGTCGTCATGCGGACGAGCGGGCCGGCGAGACCGACGGCGCGGTCGACTTCGGGTCGGATGGCGTCTCGAATCATCTTTCGTGTGCGGTCCGATTGGCTTCCGTACATGAGGTTTTCGGCGACGTTGGAAATCGTGACGATTTCGTCGGCGACGATTTCGGCGTACTTTTCGGCGGCTTCCGGTTGGCGTTTGATGAACAGTCCTTGCAGTCGAAGCGGGCCGAGACGGCGCTCCTCGATGGGGAGGAAGATGATTTTCAGGGCAATCCAGTTGGTCATGTAACCGACGGCGACGCCCGCCATCGGGAGCACCCACCACCGGTCGATGTAGAGGAAAAGCGGGATGGTGAACACGCCGAGGAACGTGCCGAGGAGGAACCCGGAGTTGACGATGAACTTCAGTTCGCGGTTGCCGACTTCGAGGAACAGTCGGTTGAGCAACTCGGGGTTCTCGTCGAGGTGGTTCGTTATCATGAGGTTGATGTCGAGCAGTTCGTCGATGTTATCGCCGATTTGTTCGGTAATCTCGTCGGCGATGCGGGGTAGTTGCGCCTGAACGCGGGCGTGTACCAGTTCTCGAACCGGCTGTGGGGTATCGTTCCACAGCGCCGGGTGCTCCTCGCGGAGCGTCTCGTCGGTGAGTCGGCGGATTTCGTCCTCGGAGTTGGTGACGATGTGGGTGGCGATTTCCTCGGGGTCGAACTCCTCGTAGAACTCCCGTTCAGTCGCGATTCGAGCGATGCCCTTCTCGGCGGCGATGGTGCCCATCCGGGCGGACCGAGAGGGGATGATGCCCTGCCAGCCGACCAGCCCCTCCATCACGCCGGGAATCTGCTGGAGTTTCCGCGGCAGACTCGGTGCGATACTCTTCAGCCCAGGGAGTCGAAAGCCCACGAACTCGACGGGGTGAAACAGCATTCGGATGGCGACCCAGTTGGTTCCGTAGCCGATAATTCCGGTGATGAAAGGGATAAGCACCAATCGCCACTGGAGGCCGTACGGAAGTCCCGGGAGGAAATCGACGAGGGATATCACGCTTGGGTCTCCGTGGTGAAACTGACAGCGAGACCGTCCACGCTCCGGCACCGCACTGCGGAGCGACGAACCGACGCGTCCGAGCGAGTGACGGCGTTTCGGGACGTCTCGCTTCCTGTCACGTTTTTGTATTTTCGTAATGGAACTTTAATCTACACGTCTTGGGTCGCCACCGTCGAACGCCGGCCGGCGACCCTCGTCTGCGGCAATTAGGTTCTTAGTGCCATTCTATGGTAACAGATGTATTCTAGTGCCAAGTTTTAAGTTATTGGTTCACGAACATGCGAACGGGTGGTGCAACGAACGGACGGTTCGCCGGCGGCGAACCCGGTCTCCGACCGGGCCGTCGTTCCCCATCGGCGGCCGGCCTCGTCCCATCGGCCGGCCGCGCTCGGCACCGTCCGCTCGTCCCATACCGGAATCCAACTATGACTGACGACAACTCACCGATTGCCACGCTGTTCCAGCTACAACGCGACACGATTAGACAGACCGAAGACGTCATCGAGGATGTCATGACCCTGCCACGGGAGATGAGCGACACCGTCTACGGCGGCGTCGACACCCAACGCGACATCCAACGGCAGGCGCTCCGACTCTCCCGGCAGTCGGTGCACACGTCGCTGGACGCCGCCGAGTCCGTCTCGGGCGGCTCCTCGACGCTCGAGGACCTCCGTGAATCCGTCGACGAGACGTTCGACACCCTCGAAGAGCAGTCCGACGAGGCCTACGACACCCTCGACGAGGAGTACGACTCCGTCGGCGAGAGCTACGACGAGTTCAGCGAGGACGCCCTCGAAAATCTCAGCACGCAGCTGGATTTCCTCATCGAACTCAACGAGGACCTCGAAGGGCAACTCGTCGATGCCGTCGAGGAGTTCACCGACCAACTCGAAGAGCTACAGGACCAACTCGACGAGCAGGCCGACGACGCCCAAGAGCGCGTCTCCGAGCAGGCCGACGACCTCGCCGACCGCTTCGAGGACCAACTCGAACAACTCTCCGAGCAGTTCGAAGAGCAGGCCGACCGATTCAACGAACTCGAGGACCGCCTCGAAGACGTCGGTGGCACTGACGACGAAGACGACGAGTAACGTAGCGACGCGACCGTCCGTCGTCCACGTTCCGTTTTTCCCTCTTTCGGCCGAACCAGCGACCGCGCCGAAAACGAACCGTCCTCAGGCCTCCCGCAGTTGCCGTAACACGTCGGGCGCCTCGTCCAAGGCGTCATCAAGCGCCTCGACGTCGGGGCCGCCGCCCTGTGCGAAGTCCGGCGGGCCGCCGCCGCCCCCGCCGACCTTCGCGGCGAGTTCACCGACGACCGACCCCGCGTTGAGGTCGACGCCGTCGGGTACCGCGACGACGAACGTCGCACCGTCGAGGCCGCTGCCGATGACGGCGACTTTGCCCTCGTCGGCGAGGGCGTTGGCCGTCGCCCGGAGTTCGTCCATGTCGGCGTCGACCCGCTGGACGACCGCCGTCGCGTCGTCGAGGTCGACCTCGGTGGCGTCGTCGCCGCCGCCCTGTGCGCGGACCTCGGCGAGTTGCTCTTTGAGGTCCTCGATTTGTTTGCCCCGCTCCTTCCACTCCGAGAAGAACCGCGTTGCGGTGTCGGGGACCTCCTGTGGCGAGACGTCGAAGGTGTCGGCCGCCTCGTAGAGGGCGTCTTCGGTCCGCTGTGTGGCCTCGATGGCGGCGTCGCCCGCCGCGAACGTCAGCCGCTCGACGCCGTCCTGAACCCGCTCCGTCGAGAGGATTTTGATGGTGCCGATGTCGCCGGTTCGGGTGACGTGGGTGCCCGCACAGGCCTGTACGTCCTCTGCGACTCGAATGAGCCGGAGATTCTGTCCCGGCGGAATGCCGCCCTGATACAGGTCGAAGCCGTGTTCCTCCTCGGCTTCGTGGCGGTCGGGCCACTCCTGTTTCACCGCGACGTTGTCGGTGACGAGGTCGTTTGCGACCCGCTCGATGCGTTTGACCTCCTCGCGGCTGATGCGCTCGTAGTGACGGATGTCGAACCGCGAGGAGTCGGTGCCTTTCTGGGCGCCGGCCTGCCGGACGTGCTCGCCGAGGACCTCCCGGGCCGCGTAGCCGACGATGTGAGTCGCGGTGTGGTGTTGCATCAGCCGCTTGCGCCGGGTCGCATCGATTTGTCCACGGACGAACTCGCCTTTGCCCGGACTCTCGTCAGTGCGATGGAGGACGACGCCGTCGACCTCCTGGACATCGGTGACCTCGACGGTCACCTCGTCGGTGGCGAGCGTCCCCGTGTCCGCGGGTTGGCCGCCGCCTTCGGGGTAGAACATCGTCTGGTCGAGGGCCACGTCGTATCGAGTCTCGCCATCGACCTCCCGTTCGATGACATCGAGGACGACCGCCTCGAAGTCGGTCCGTTCGGGGTCGTCGTAGTACAGTTTCTCCGTGTCGGGAAGGTCGGCGATGCGGTCGTCGTCGGTTTCGGCGCCCTCCTCTTCTTCGAAGGCCTCCTCGCCGCCGTGGCGTGCCGCGACCAGCGAGTAGAAGTCGTCGGGAATCTCCACGTCCGCGCCGTGGTCGGCGGCGATGTCCTCGACCATATCCGGCTGGATGCCGTGGGAGTCGTACAACTCGAGCACTTCTTCGAGAGGAATCGGCTCGCCCTTCGCCGCGTAGTCGCTGGCGAGGCGTTCGACCTGTCGGCCGCCGCGTTCGAGCGTCTCGCGGTACTTCTCGACCTCCGTCCGGACGATGTCGCGGACGGTGTCTCGGTTCTCGTAGCCGAGTCGGTCGGCCTGCATGTCGACGAGTTCGTCAAGCGGCGCGTCGACGCCGGCGGTGTCACACAGCCGCTTGGTCCGGCGCAACACCATCCGGGCGAGATACCCCGTGCCGACGTTCGAGGGGACGATGCCGTCGCCGAACATGTAGGCGAGCGTCCGGCAGTGGTCGGCGATGGCGTAGATGTCCTCAAGCGGTTCGACGAGTTCACGCAGCCGACTCGTCGACACGTCGAGTTTGTCGGCGATGTTGTCGCGGGCCGCCTCCACGTCGTCGACGTCGTCGATGTCGAGTTGCCCCGACAGTCGGGCCGCGCGGTTGACAAGTGCTTCCTCGTCGTCGGTGTATTCGAGGCCGGCGTTGTCCTTCAGGAACGAAATCATCTCGGGGTAGACGGCTTCGTACACCGTCGGGGTCCCCTGGGACATCCAGGTCCACCGCTCTAACCCGTAGCCGGTGTCGACGATGTAGGTGTCCATATACGAGTAGGTGTTCCCGTCTTTGAGTTCGTACTCGCCGTCGGGGTCCTGCTCCATGCACATGAAAACGAGGGTGGCGAGTTCCAGCCCCCGGTAGATGACCTCGATAGCGGGGCCGGCGTTGCCGCCGCCGACCCACGGGTCCTCGATGTAGGTTACGTCCTCGATGTCGGCGCCCAACTCCTCCAACAGCGTATCACAGTACTCGACGGTTTCGTCCTTCCAGTACACCTCGCCCTCGTAGGCGTACTGGCCGGGGTCCTCGAGGTCCTCGCGGGCGTTGAACGCGTGGTGGGCCATCATTTCGAAGGCCATCGTGTGCCGGCCCGTCTTGCCGACGTTGTCGATGTCCTGCATTCGGATGCAGGGCTGGCTCACGGTCAGCGGGTTCGCCGGCGGCGGCGTCTTCCCGGAGGTGACCAACGGCTGGAAGTCGTAAATCGAGGCCTGCGTCAACAGCACGTCGTCGCGCCAGCGGTTCGCCGCGACCGGGTAGGGGTCGATGCGCTCGTGGCCGTGCTCCTCGAAAAACGAGAGGAACGCCTCGCGCATCTCCTCTAAACTGTACTCCTCGTCGAATCCCGGTGCGTCGATGAACTCGTAGTCGGCACACGGCGGCTCCCCACACAGTTGTCGGTCCTCGTCGCGGGTCCAGAAGTGTGACCCACACGACGGGCACTCCTTCCGTACGAACCCCTCGTCGTGGAAATACTCGAGCTGATACTCCTCGTCGAGGTCACTCATTACTCCTGTTTGGCCCGTCGGCGGCTAAAGGGTTTTCGAGGCGCTCTGACCGCCCGAATCGGGCGCGAACCGGATCGAAAACCCCGTTTCCACGGCTTCGGCCTCGGCGACGCCGAGCGGTCCGTGAGCGAAACGGCCAAGCCGCCGGCGACGCTCGACCACAGGTATGCGCGATTGGTTCGGCGTCGGAACGCGAATGTTCATCGGGAGTCTCCGCCAGCGGGTTCGCGTCGCCCGCCGGCGTCTCGAAGAGACCTCGACGCTCATTCACGTCTCGATACTCCTCTTCGTTCCCGCGCTCATCGCGCTGATGACGTATCTCTCGAACCGCTCGAGTTACGTCTCCTTCTTCATCCTGCCGCCGCTGGCGGCGGGCACCTACGCGCTGTTTGCCAACCCCGAAAGCAAGTACGCCTCGCCGGTCCGGTTCGTCGCCGGCCTTTCGGTCGGCGCCATCTGTTCGTGGGTTGCCATGGAAGTCGCCATCCGGTTCGTCTATCCCGGATTGCCACCGAACGCAATCGAGGTCGACGCCGCCATGACAGCCTTCGCAGTGTTCCTCGCGGGACTCGTCACATGGGTACTCGACATCGAGGAGGCTGCGGCCTTCTCGATGGCGCTTCTCGGATTGCTGGTCGACCCCACGCGCCGGCTGTCGTTCGTCGTGAGCGTCTTCGTCTCCTCGGGCATCGTCGCCGTCGGCTTCGCCGTCTGGCGGGACCTGTTCTACGAGCAGCGGGCACGCTATCTGTACGAATCCATCGAGGGCGACGACCACGTCCTCGTCCCGATTCGGGGTGAGTTCGCCGAGGCGACGGCCATGCTCGGCGCGCGTCTCGCCGCCGACCACGACGCCGGGAAAGTCGTGCTACTGGATATCGTCGAAGAGAGCCCGGAAACCGCACGGGACGGCGGCCGACCCCCCGGGGTCGTCGCCGACGGCGGCGATGCAGTGAAGGGTCAACCGGATGCCGACACCGAGGGCGACGACGGGATGGACCCGACGACGGCAGCGGCGGTGTCCGAACTCGAGTCGCTGGCGTCGCGAATCGAGACCAATCTCGGGGTGCCCTGTCAAATCGTCGTCGCGGCAGCGGGCCCCTCTCGGGCCGAAACCGTCCGACAGGTCGCCAGCGAAGCCAGTTGTGACCTCATCGTCGCCCCCTACGAAACCGACGACAGCGAGGTGACGCCGTTCATCAAGCGACTCCTCGAAGCGAACCGGGACGTGTTGATACACCGCTCCTGTGACGGCAGACAGCGCTGGCGACGCATCATGGTCCCGGTTCGGCAGGCGGGAGACACCGCACACAACATGATAGACTTCGCACTCAGGCTGGCTGGACCGATAGGGCACGTGAGCATCGCCCACTGCATCGACTCCGAAAAGCAGCGCCGGAACGCGACCCAGATGCTCGCCAACCTCGCGGAGACCATCGACGGAACCGTCGAAACGCGCGTTCCGAACGCCTCGATTCACGACTTCCTCCTGCGCTCGGCACCGGAAAACGACCTCATCGTCATCGGCTCCAGCGGTGACCGAAGCGTCGCTTCCCGACTCGTGTCACCGCCGACGTTCAAACAGATAGACGACCTCGAAACCGACGTCGCCATCGTCGACCGCCACTGAGAAACTGCGTCCGCCTCACCTGCACCGAGGTGAAGCCCGTCTACTCCTCGCTCAACGACAGCGACGCCAACAGCGCCTCTAGCTGTATCTGCTCGTTTGCGCCCGCCGTGATTCGGTAGTCGGCCTCGCCGACCCGCTCCATCAGCCGAACCGCCTGTCGCTCCTCGAGGTCGAACTCCCACACCGAGCGGTGCATCTGGTCGATGATGTCGCCGCCGGCGATGCCAGCCTCGGTGAGCAGCGAATCGAGGTCCGCCCGGGCCGCCGTAAAGTCGCCGTCCAACGCTTTCGTCACCATCTCGCGAATCTCCTCGGGACGGGCCGTCGAGGTGATTGCGTAGACGGCCTCCTCGTCGACGGTTTCGCCCATCACCGCGGCGGCCTGCAGGCCGTTGATGGCCTTCCGCATGTCGCCGTCCGCCGAGTACACCAACGCATCGACGCCGTCGTCGGTCAACTCGATGCCCTCGGCGTCGGCGATGATTCGGATTTGCTCCTCGACGGCCTCGTCGCCGAGCGGCGAGAACCGGAAGACGGCACACCGCGATTGGATGGGGTCGATGATTTGGCTGGAGTAGTTACACGAGAGGATAAAGCGCGTGTTGTCGGAGAACTGCTCCATCGTCCGGCGGAGCGCCGACTGGGCGTCGCTGGTGAGGGCGTCTGCCTCATCGAGGAATATAATGCGGTGGTCGTAGCCGCCGAAGGAGGCACGGGCGAAGGACTTGATTCGGTCTCGAACCACGTCGATACCCCGCTGGTCGGAGGCGTTCAACTCGAGGAAGTTCTCCCGCCAGTCGTCGCCGTAGATCTCCTTGGCGATAGCGACGGCAGAGGTGGTGTTGTGCATCACGCTCGGAACGGCCCCGGCGATGTAGTTTCGCGTCTCCGGGACCGTCAAGTCGTACACTCGCTGTGGCTCTTCGACGGTTTCGATTGAGTCGACCTCGTCGAAGTAAAGGTCACCGCGGGCGAGCGTATCGAGCGTTCGAAGCGCTTCAAGGACTTCCTCGGAGAGCATCTCCGCCGCGGTTTCCCGGATTCGTTCTGCGACCGTCCGGAACCGGGGCGTCGTCGACAGCGCATGGTCGTCGTTCTCCAAGAGATTGATTACGTCAGTTCCGCGGAGTTCCGTCCCCTCGGCGATGTGGTTGTAGGGAACGCCGAGTCCTTCGATAGCCGCCTGTAGGGCTGTTTGAACGGCAGACGTATCGGGCGTTACTTCGACTTCGCCGGTTGATTCGAGAAGCACTGTCGTACGCTGTCGTTCCGGTGTTCGTCGACCGTCGGAATACTCCAACAACCGGTCGGACCTGACGCCGGTTTCGGCACTGAGTTCCCGACGGGTTTCGATAGGCTCCAATCGGTCCCGTGAGGCGACCCACGTCGCCGGTAGTGCCTCGATTCGTTCGATGTCTGCTTCGAGACTCTGAACGCTTTCGAGGGCTTCCTGTGCCGTTTCGAGTCGTTCAGCAGCTGCATCGAGTACGCACCCAATGTCTTCGAGGTGATTTTCCCGTCCGGGCGAATTCGGGTTTAGCGTCCCCGTCACCAGTTCGTCTTTCGGCAGATACAACGCCGAACAAAGGTCGTCAACCGCGGATTGAGCAGGTATCGTATCGTGGTTCGGATTCGGCTCTCGGTTGGCATTCGTCGACAGTCGCCCGGATTTCGTCGACATCGAGAAGCCGATACGGTCCTCGAATCGAGACAGTGCCGATGCGCTCGAAACGTAGAGGGTATGATACGCTCGCTTCTCTCCAGAACCGTTCGTCGCCGCCTTTCGCTCGGTCTTCCGCCGGGTCGGAACCCCTTCACCACTCAGCAGATACGACAGTAAGGTGATGATATCCCCGTCCTTCTGTGTGAGTTCCACCATCCCCTTCTCGGTCACGTGGCCTTCTGCGTCGAACATCGCCTGGAGGAATGCTCGTCTGCTGTCGGCCGGGGCGCGGACGAGTCGGGAGCCGACTGTCTCGCTATCGTCGAAAACCGAGAAGCACTGTCTCAAGTAGTGAACGACCGTTTTGTTATCGACACTTCGATAAGAGACTCCTTTTTGTTCGCCCGTCTTCGGGTCGATACCGAACGACAACCGGGACGCTTCAGTGAATGCATCAAGAAGACCGGCGTCGTCGTTGTAGAACTTGATTCGGGAACCGTCGATACGGGCTTCCGCCAGTGCTAGCCCGACGAAACGAGCCAGTTTAGTGGTCAGTTCCCACGGCGGTTTGACCGGCTCGGAGCGTCGGTTGTTCGGAGAGACGTACTGAATCGCCTCGATGTGGTTCCGAAGCGTCGACCGGGAAACATCGAGCGAACGAAGATGAGAGAGTGAACACACCGTCGACAGTGACTCGAAGTCAATATCGGCCGCCTGCCGACGATATGCTTGGACGGTTTTTTTCGGTGTATTCACCGTTGCTGCGATTTCGTCGTCCGTCAACCCGGAACGGATTCCCTCGAACACCTCTCGTTTGAGTCCGACGTGGTCTTCGACCACCGAGATACCGTGTTTGGAGGCGAACGACTCGGACACGTGGACGAAAATCCGGTCACCGTCGAGTTCGTCAATCCAGTCGATGTCTCCCTCGCCGTGGGGGAGTGGCGTCGTTTCGGGGCGTGCGATGCGGTCGCCCGATTCCAATTGTTCCGCTCGTGTCCACGAGAGGCCATCGGAGCCGACAGTCAGGAGACGATGTTCCGGCGTCACGGTCACCTCATTGCCATCTCGCGTGGCGACTCGAACGAGGTCGTCAGCCTCCTTGCCGAAGACGTGAGACGGGGAGACGAACTCGAAGCCGCGGCTCTCGTCGTACGTCGCCACTTCGAGGTCCTCGGACGGTGCTTCGAATCCATCTTCGTCCCCGACCACCGCTCCCATCTGCTCGACGCCTCGATTCGTCAAAACGGGCGTCTCGCCGGTGACGCACTTCCCGGTTCCCGCTGGGCCTGCAAACAGTAGATGCGGCAGTTCCTCCTGTGCGATGTACTGCTTCAACCGTTGTGTGATGCCCTCGTGACCGACGACCTCCTCCAGCGTCTGGGGGCGGTACTTTTCAATCCAAATCTCCCGCCCGCGGTCCTCGGCGGCAGCCTCGCTCATGGCAGATGAGAGACTCCGGCCGAGTATAAACCCCCCGAGACGGGCGGAAAGCGTTTAGGTGAACCCGCTGATTGGTCGGCCATGCGCCGTTCGTTCGCCCTCCTGTTCGCGCTCGTCCTCGCGGTCGCCCTGCTCCCCGGAATCGCCGCAGCCGACACCCGCGTCGGCGGGTCGGTCGTCGTCGACGGCGACCAGACCGGCGACGTGTCGGCGGCCGGTGGAACGGTCGTCGTCACCGGCACCGTCGACGGCGACCTCCGAGCGTACGGCGGCGACGTTCGTATCGCCGAGGGCGCCGAAGTGACGGGTATCGTCCGCGTCTACGGCGGCGACGTGTACGTCAACGGCACCGTCGGTGGCAACGCCCTCGCCTACGCCGGCAGCGCCACGTTAGGCGAGACGGGGAGCGTCGACCGCTCGTTCGGTGCCGTCGCCGGCGACGTGACCATCGCGGGCACCGTCGGCGGCGACGCCAACGTCTTCGCCGGTCGAACTACGCTCGCCGAAACCGCCGTCGTCGAGGGGGGCCTGACGTACGGCGGCGAACTCGTCGACGAGGGCGGAACCGTCGAGGGAATCACACAGGGAACGAGCGACCTCGCGCTGGTGCCGCCGCTGGACCCGCTGTTTTCGATTTTCGGCGTGTTCATGTTCGTCGGCGATTTGCTGTTGGGGGCCCTGCTCGTGTACGCCGCGCCGAAGTTCGCCGACGCCGCCGCGCTGACCGCCCGGAGCGAACCGTTCCGGACGGCGGGAACGGGACTGCTGGCGCTCGTCGGGACCGCCCTCGCCGTCGTCGTACTTGCGGTGACGCTGGTCGGCCTGCCGCTGGCCGTCGCGTTGCTCGCCATGGCGCTCGTCGTCGCATGGGTCGCCGCCGTCTACGGACAGTACGCCGTCGGCGCGTGGGCGCTGTCCTACACCGACTACGACAACCGCTATCTCGCCGTCGGAATCGGCGTCGTCGCAGTTACCGTCCTCGGACTGCTGCCGTACGTCGGCGCGCTGCTCCGGGCGGTCGTCTTCCTGCTCGGAGCGGGCGTCGTCGCCCTCGGCGCGCGCCGAATCTACGAACTCGTCTCGCGGAACCGCGGCGGCCTCGCGGAGATATAGCGGCACGCTGAAACCGCCTCGGCGCGTCCCTTGGCCCATGCGCGTGACCTGTGAGGTCGTCGGCGAAGGGAGCCACGACCTCGACCTCCCGGCCGATGCAACCTACGGCGACGTGCTGGAATCGGTCGGCCTCTCGACGCACGAGGCGTCGGTCCTGGTCGACGGCAGCCCGGTTCCCGAAGACCGGACGGTCGATTCCGACCACGTTCGCGTCCTGCGGCTAATAAAGGGCGGATGAGAGTCGAGGAAGCGACACCCGGCGCCGAGACCGCGGTTCGAGCCATCTGCAACGCCGCGATGCTGGAACTCGACGAGGCGGTGCTGGCGGAGGCGGCGGTGCTCGTCGCCCGCGAAGACGACCGCGTGCTCGGCGCGCTCGTCCTCAACGGAACCGAAATCGACGCGGTCGCGGTCCGTCCCGGCCGCCGCGGCAGCGGTATCGGCTCGGCGCTCGTCGAAGCGGCGGCCGACCAGCGACCGGAACTGACCGCCGAATTCGACCTCGGCGTTCGCCCGTTCTACGAGTCGCTTGGCTTCGACATCGACTGCGACGGCGGGCGGTGTCGTGGGTATCTCAGATGAGCGGCCGGACCAGTTCCGCGCCCGATTCGAGCAGTTCCTCGACGCGGTCCCTGTCGCCGGCCTCGGCGTAGACGCGGAGTTTCGGCTCCGTCCCGCTGGGGCGGACGAGCAGCCACGACCCGTCTTCGAGCACGAGTTTGAAGCCGTCGGCGGTGCCGACCGACTCGACGGCCGTCCCGGCCACGCTGTCGGGAATCGATCCGTCCAACTCGTCGAGGACGGCGGTCTTGCGCTCGTCGGGGCAGTCGACGCTGATGCGGTCCTGAACGATGTCGCCGTGTTCGGCGCGGAGGCGGTCGAGGCGGTCGTCCAGCGACTCCTCGGCGTGGGCGGCCGCCACCAACAGGGCGACGAGGACGCCGTCTTTGTTTCGGAGGTGGCCGCGGACGCCGAAGCCGCCCGACTCCTCGCCGCCGACCAGGGCGTCGAACTCGCCCATCGCCTCGGCGACCCACTTGAACCCGACCGGCGTCTCCCGAACCGATTGGCCGTGGGCCTCGGCGACCCGGTCGACGAGGAACGTCGTCGAGACGGTTCGGACGGCGTCGCCATCGTCGGTTTCGAGCAGATAGTCGTACAGCGCGACGAACAGCCAGTTTGGGTCGACGTAGCCGCGGTCGGGCGTGACGACGCCGATGCGGTCGGAGTCGCCGTCGTTGGCGACGCCGAGGTCGGCCTCGCCGTCGGTGACCCGGGTTTCGAGGTCGCGGAGGCGGGCCGCAGAGGGCTCCGGCGGCGACCCACCGAACTCTGGGTCGGCGTCGTTTCGGAGTCGGAGGACCTCGGCGCCGGCCCGCTCCAGCAGTTCGTCGGTGACGCCCCGGCCGCTGCCGTGCATGGCGTCGTGGGCGACGGTGACCCCCGAGCAGTCGGCCGAGCGGCCGTTCTCGCCTGCGAACGCCAGCGCGTGGTCGAGATACGGGTCGATGAAGTCGGATTCTTCGATGTGGCCCCACTCGGATTCGGGAAGCGGGTCGGGCACCCGGAGGTTGTCGGCCAGCCAGTCGGTCACTCCCGGTAGGGCCGGCGCGCCATCGTCGGGAACGAACTTGATGCCGTTGTACTCTGGGGGGTTGTGGCTGGCGGTGACCTGCAGGGCGCCGTCTAACTGGCGGTCGAGGACGGTCCAGGCGACGACCGGCGTCGGCGTGTCGCGGTCGGGGATATATGCGTCGACGCCGTTGACACAGAGGACGCGACACAACTCCTCGGCGGCGTCTCGAGAGCCTTCTCGCGGGTCGTAGCCGACGGCGACGGCGGGGTCGGCCGACCCCTCTCGTACGTAGTCGGCGACGGCTTGGCCCACGGCCCGGATGCGGGGCGTCGTGAACTCCTCGACGGTCGTCCGCCAGCCGTCGGTTCCGAACTCGATGTCCATGTCGTCGCGTCGACGCCCCAACGCAAAAACCCCGGCGTCGGCGGGACGGAGAGGGAGCGACTGCGGCGTCGAGAGAGGAGGGCTTTTGCCGGGGCAGGTCCGAACGAGAAGTATGGACGCGCCGCTGTGGACCGACGAACACGCGCCCACCGTCGACGAGTTACCGCAGGCCGAGGTGCGGGACCACCTCGAACGCGTGACCGAGGAACCGATGAACCTCGTCGTCTACGGTCCACGCGGCGCCGGCAAGACCGCCGCCGTCCGCGCACTCGCCGAGGACACCCACGAAGACCCCGACAACGACTTCGTCGAAATCAACGTCGCGGACTTCTTCGGCCGGACGAAAAAGGAAATCAAGAACGACCCCCGGTTCGGCCACTTCCTCGACGGCCGCTCGCGGCTGTCGAAACGAGACATGATAAGCCGCGTACTGAAGGAGCAGGCCGCCTATCAGCCGGTTTCGGGTGAGTTCCGGACCATCCTCCTGGACAACGCCGAGGCGATACGCGAGGACTTCCAGCAGTCGCTGCGGCGGATAATGGAACAGCACTACGAGGCGACGCAGTTCGTCATCGCCACCCGCCAACCATCGAAACTCATCCCGCCAATCGAGTCGCGGTGTTTCCCGATTCCAATGCGTTCGCCGACCCACGACGAGACGGTCGAGGTGTTGGAACGCATCGTCGACCGAGAGGACGTCGACTACGACGCCGACGGCATCGAGTACGTCGCGGGCTACGGCGACGGCGACCTCCGGAAGGCCATCCTCGGCGCTCAGACGACCTACGAGGCCGAAGACGAGGTGACGATGCAGGCTGCCTACGACGCGTTGGGCGACGTGGGAATGCGCGAGGAGTTGACTGACATCCTCGCCGACGCCGATGCCGGAGAGTTCGAGGACGCCCGCAAGGGGTTGGACGAACTGCTGTACGACGAGGGGTTCGACGGCGAGGAGGTCCTCAGGGAGTTCCTCGCCGCCGCCCGGAGTCGCTACGAGGGCCGACAGTCGGCCCGCGTCCACGAACTCGCGGGCGAAATCGACCTCGAAATGTCCGAGGGGAACGCCGATAGGGTCCACCTCGGGCGATTGCTCGCCGAGTTGGGACGGTAGCGATGCCCAACTTCGCGCCAGTCGCACCCGAAACGCCGGTGTACGGCATCTGCCGACCGGGCCATCTCGGCGGCGGACTCGACGACTGGGCGGCCACGCTGGACAGTGCCGGCGTCAGCAGTGTGCTCTGCCTGCTCTCCTCGGCGGAGGCGACCCGATGGGGCCTCCCCGACGCCTACGCCGACCGCTTCGAGACGGCCCACGTCCCGATTCGCGACCGACACCTCCCGGATGAATCGACGCTCCGGTCGGCGCTGGGGGCGATTCGAGACGCAGACGACGCCGGCGAGACTGTCGCCGTTCACTGCAACGCCGGTCTCGGACGCACCGGCGTCGTCGCCGCGGCGTGGCTCACTCAGGAGTGCGGCTACGACCCCCACGAAGCCGTCGAAACCGTCCGAGAGGCCGGCCGAGCGCCGCGGGAAGCAGTTCGCTGTGGCAACGCGACCGAGGCGGAACTGCTCGAATTGCTCGCCCCGTAAGCGCTCACACCCAAGCGAACGGTTTTTGGGCGAACCAACCCGACGCTACTGCATGACAGACGACGACGCCCACGAGGAAGCGACGCCCCCACGGACGGACGGCGGGGCGACAGGTGCCGACGAGACGGCCCTCGACCCGTGGGGGTCCTCGACCGTCGACGACTACCGGAACCTCTTCGAGGAGTTCGGCATCGAGGAGTTCGACGACGTGCTGCCGGAGGTGCCGAACCCCCACTACCTGATGCGTCGGGGCGTCATCTTCGGCCACCGCGACTACCGACCGGTCGCCGAGGCGATGGTCAACGACGAACCCTTCGCCGCGCTGTCGGGATTCATGCCGACCGGCGACCCCCACATCGGCCACAAACTCGTCTTCGACGAGATAATCTGGCACCAACAGCAGGGCGGCGACGCCTACGGCCTCATCGCCGACCTCGAAGCCCACTCCGCCCGCGGGATTCCGTGGGACGAAATCGACGAACACGCCGAGAGCTACCTGCTGTCGCTGCTCGCGTTGGGCTTCGACCCCGAGGAGGGCGAACTGTACCGCCAATCGGAAAACGAGGAACTGCGCAACCTCGCCTTCGAACTCGGCTCGAAGGCCCGGTTCGCGGAGTTCGAAGGCATCTACGGCTTCGACGGCGAGACCTCGGTGTCCCACATGCAGTCGGTCGTCACCCAGATGGCCGACATCCTCTATCCGCAACTGGAGGAGCCGAAACCGACCGTCATCCCCGTCGGCCCCGACCAGGACCCCCACGTTCGACTGGCGCGTGACCTCGCGACCCGGATGCGCTTCTTCAAGGTGAGCGAGGCCTACGCGAGTTTCGAGTTGGAAGACGACGAACGCGCGCTGGTCGCCGAGGCCTACGAGGCGCTGACCGAAGACGACCCCGAATCGGACGTTCGCTGTGTCGAGGCCGCCGAGTGGCTCGAAGCCGAGGCGCCCGACTCGACGGCGCTGTGGGACACCGTCGAGACGCTGAAGGCCGGCGGGAAAGAGCCACTCCGCCCCCGGGTTCGGTTCTTCGACCGCAACGCGACCGACGACGCCTTCGAAGCGCTCATCGACGCCATCGACAGCGAAAAGCGCGTCTACGAGGGCCACATCGACAGTTTCGACCTCGACCGCGAGGAGGCCGAGGAACTCGCCCGCGAAATCGAAGTCGACAACGGCGGCTACGGCTTCGTCCCGCCGTCGTCCATCTATCACCGCTTCATGACCGGCCTCACCGGTGGGAAGATGTCCTCGTCGGACCCCGCCTCCCATATCAGCCTGCTCGACGACCCCGAAGACGGCTACGACAAGGTGAAGGCGGCGACGACGGGCGGACGGGAAACCGCCGAAAAACAGCGCGAATTGGGCGGGAAGGCCGACGAGTGTCCCGTCTACGAGTTGTACGCCTACCTGCTCGCAAACGACGACGACGAACTCGCCACCGAGGTGTACGAGGAGTGCGTCGGCGGCGAGCGGCTCTGTGGCGGCTGTAAGGAGCAGGCTGCCGAGTTGATGGAGGCGTTCCTCGAAGACCACCAAGAGAAACGCGAGGAGGCAAAGGAACTGCTGGCGGACCTCGACATCGAGTTGGAGAGCAGCAGGAAGTAGTCGAGAGAAGTTCCCTAACGTCATTCTGATACCGCTCGGTGCCCAACGGCGGGTATGGACGCGGCCGCGGTGCGTGAGCGCGCCGGTGAATTACCCCGAGAGCCCGGGGTGTATCTCTTCGAAGCCGGCGAGTCGGTGCTGTACGTCGGCAAGGCGGTCGATTTGCGGAGTCGAGTTCGTTCCTACGCCGACCCCCGCGGCGAACGTATCCGACGGATGGTCGACGCCGCCGAAGGCGTCGACTTCGCGGTCACCGACACCGAGACCCAGGCGCTGCTGTTGGAGGCGAACCTCATCAAGCGCCACCAGCCGCGGTACAACGTCCGCCTGAAGGACGACAAATCCTATCCGCTGGTGCAGTTGACCGACCACGCGTTCCCGCGCATCGAAGTGACACGCGACCCCGACGACGGCGCGACCGTCTTCGGGCCGTTCACGAACAAGGGCCGCGTCGAGACGGTGCTGAAGGCCCTCCGGGAGACCTACGGCCTTCGGGGGTGTTCGGACCACAAGTACGCCGGCCGCGAGCGGCCCTGTCTCGACTACGAGATGGGACTGTGTACGGCGCCCTGTACCGACGAGATATCGGCGGAAGACTACGCCGCTGACACCGAATCAGTCGTCCGGTTCCTCGAAGGCGAGACGGGCGTCCTCGCCGAACCGCTTCGTCGTGAGATGGAGGCCGCCGCCGAAGCGGAAGCCTTCGAGCGGGCCGCGGCGCTCCGGGACAAACTCGACGCCGTCGAGGCGTTCCACGAGGGCGGCGGCGACGCGGTGACGACTCGCGACGAACGTGTCGTCGACGTCCTCGGCGTGGCAGTCGAGGGCGAGCGGGCGACCGTCGCCCGCCTCCACAGCGAAGACGGCAAGCTAGTCGACCGAACGCGCCACCGCGTCGACGCCCCGGAGGACGAAGACCGCATTGCAGCGGTGCTGTCGGCGTTCGTCCCGCAGTTCTACGCCGACCGGTCGCTGCCCGACGTACTGTTGTTGCCGGAACGTCACGGCGATACCGAACTCGACCGCTGGCTGGACGCGGAGGGCGTCTCGGTCCGGGTTCCGGGGGCGGGCCGGGAGGCGACGCTCGTGGAGTTGGCGCTGAAGAACGCCCGCCGGAAGGCGGGTGAAGTCGACGCCGCGAGCGCACTCTCCCGCCGACTCGGCATCGACCGCCCCGAGCGCATCGAGGGGTTCGACGTGAGCCACGCCCACGGAAAGGCCGTCGTCGGCAGCGACGTGACGTTCGTCGAGGGGTCGCCGGAGAAGGCCGACTACCGCCGGAAGAAACTCGAGGAAACCAACGACGACTACGCGAACATGCGCGAACTGGTGCGGTGGCGAGCCGAACGAGCCGTCGAGGGACGTGACGACCGCCCGGACCCCGAGTTGCTCCTCATCGACGGCGGCGATGGGCAACTCGGTGCGGCACGGGACGCCCTCTCGGAGACGGGTTGGGACGTGCCCGCCGTCGCCCTCGCCAAGGAGGAGGAACTCGTGGTGACGGCGGACGGCGTCGAAGACTGGGACGACGATGACCCCGCGTTGCACCTGCTCCAGCGCATCCGCGACGAAGCCCACCGGTTCGCCGTCCAATACCACCAGACCGTCCGCGACGAGGTATCGACGCCGCTGGACGAGGTACCCGGCGTCGGCCCCGAGTTGCGGAAGCGACTGCTCCGGCGCTTCGGGAGCGTCGGCGGCATCCGGGCGGCCTCCCGAACCGAACTGGCGAACGTCGAGGGCGTCGGCGAGGCGACCGCCGCGGCAATCGACCGCGCACTGTGACGGCGATTGGGTCCGAACGGCTCCAAAGCTTATTCCCTTGCGTTCTGAACGGCCCGCATGGCACTCGTAGACATCGGCCTGTTGCTCGTCGGTCTCGTGTTGGTGTTCTTCGGCGCGGCGCTTTCGGTGTACGCCGTCTCGTTGCTCGGCTTCCTCATCGGGGCCGGCGGCGGCTACGTCCTCGCCCCCACCGTCCTCGGCGCCTTCGGCGCGCAGGGACTCGTCGGCTTCGCGGTGGCGGTCATCGTCGGCGGCCTCCTCGGTGCGGCGCTGTCCTACGTCGCGTTGTCGTTCGCGACGGCCATCCCGTCGTTCGTCGTCGGCGCCTACATCGGTCTGTACGTTATCACGCCGGTGTTCACCGAGGGCGGCCTGATTCGGTATCTCGTCGCCGTCGTCGCCGGCATCGCCGGCGCCGTCCTCGGGTTCACGCTGACGAAGTTCGCGCTCGTGTTCATCACCTCCTTCGTCGGCGCGGCGCTGGCCTCCGGCGCGGTGACCGTGGCGAACCTGACTGCGGCACGCGATGCGTTCTCGCCGGAGCCGATTCTCTTCGACCCGCTGGCGACGACGCCCCTCGTCGGCTTCGAGGTGCCGCTGTTCGGCGTTCTGTTCGTCCTCGGCATCCTCTCGCAGGTGGGACTGTTCCAACTCGGGTGGGTCGCCAAGATAGCGACGGTCCTCCCGGGCGTCGGGAGCGTCGTCGGCGACGACGAGTAGCACCGTCCCGGAGGGTATTTCCTCGCGGAACCCCCTCTCGAAGACATGTACGATTTCGTCGTCGTCGGTGCCGGCCCCGCAGGGTCGCGGTTCGCCCGCTCGGCAGCCGAGTCCGGCCACGACGTGTTGGTGCTCGAGTCCGGCGAAATCGGGCGACCGCTGGCCTGTTCGGGCCACGTGAGTCTCGACATCTGGGGCTTTCTCCCCGGCGAGGACGACCGACGGGAGTCCTCGGAATCGCGAGCGGTAAACGACGAGCGAAGCGAAGCGAGCGCCGCGAGCGCCCACGATGACCTCTTCCAGAACGACATCTACGGGGCGCGGTTTCATCTCGGCGGCGCCGACAGCGAGGCCCACACCTTCTACAAGGACGAACCGGTGTCGAACGCCATCGACCGAGTCGGGCTGGACAAGACGCTCGCCGAATGCGCCGAGCAGGCAGGCGCCGAAGTCCGGGACGGCTACACCGTCACCGATGTCGAGGAGCAACCGGGGCGTGTCGAAGTGACCGCGAAAGGACCGGACGGCGTCGAATCCTTCGAGTGTCGCATCGTCGCCGGCGCCGACGGCCCTCGCTCGCGAGTCCGTCAGGAGGTCGGCCTGCCGGAACCCGAGGAACTGCTCCACGGCGTGTTGGGCTTCGATTTCGAACCCGACGACGCGGACTACGTCGACGTCCACCTCACCATCCCGCGGTTCTTCGCGTGGCGGATTCCCCGCGGCGAGGCCGGCGTCGAGTACGGACTGGCCGTCTCGCCGGGCGACGACGCCCCCGGACGCTTCGAGGAACTGCTTGAGGACTACGGCGTCGAGTTGGACGAACGCTGTTCGGGCGCCATCCCCATCGGCCCGCCGGACCGAACGGTCGGCAAGCGGAGTTTTCTGGTCGGCGACGCCGCCGCCCAGACGAAACCGTTCACTGGCGGCGGCATCATCTACGGAATGCGCGCCGCCGACATCGCCGCCCGCGAAATCGACCCCGAACAGCCCGCGACGCTGGAGAACTACGAGACGGCCTGGCGCGAGGAGTTGGCCGGCGACCAACGTCTCGGGAAACTGATTCGGGCGGGCTACTCGATGCCGAAGCCGGTGCAGAAAGCGGGGATGAAGGCGTTCTCCGGTGAAATCGGGGTCCACATGGACCGACCGACCTCGCTGTTCTCGAAGGCGCAACTCCGCGCGCTGCTTTCGTGGAACTAATCCCCGACGACGACCTACGACGGTTATGACCACGACCGACGGCACCTCCCCGCGGACCGAGGGGCCGTTCCGCCTGCTGCCGGGACGAACCGACGACGAGTGGCTGTTGCTCGACGCCGAGTCGGCGGACCCGACGTACGTTCCTCGCGAGGCGCTGCCCGACGACGCCGTCGTCGGCAACTGCATCGACGCCGACATCTCCTGGGACGGCGAAGACCCGGTCGTCGAGTCGGCGACAATCGAGACGACAACGACCGTCGAGTTCGTCCGGACGGAGGCGGTCATCTTCGAGGCCGCCCAGAACTGTTTCGAGGCGGCCCGCGCCGAGGGCGAGGCGATGAACTCGCGAGTCACCTACAACACGGACAACGAGGCAAACGGCGTCCTCTACACCTTCGCCGAGCAGGCCGGCAGTCGCGACCTCTTCGAGGAGTTCCGTGACGGCCTGAAACCGCTGGAGCCGCTTATCGCCCGCGCGGCCCAACCGGAGGAAGTCGACCCGCCGTTTTCGGTGTTCGTCATCGACCCCGAGGAGCCGTTCGTCGTCGTCTACATCGTCCTCGACCCCGACGGGTTGCTGGACGAGACGGTCCGAGATACGTACCTCTAGAGGTCGTCGTCCTCGTAGGCTTCCTCGTAGCGCTCCATCGCGTCTTCGTGGCCCCGGACGGCCGTCTCGTAGGTCGCTTTCAGGTCCTCGAGTGGCGTCTCCGTCGCGTCGACACGGAGGTTCTCGTAGGCCGGTTCGATGGCCCGTTCTTCGGTGGTTTCGACGAGCAGCGCGGCGCTCTGGACCGGCAGGTCCTCGCGTTTGTCGCCGCCTTCCTCGTGGCCCGCTTCCAGCGCGTCAATGAGTCGCTTGGCAAGCGGTTCCCCTCGGTCACTGTTTTCGTAGGTGTCGGCGACGGCATCGATGACTGCCTCGCCAGTCAGGAGGTTTCCGGCGACGGTGTACTCGTTTCCATCGTGATGTCCGAACCACGGCTTGCACTCCTCGCCGGAGAAGACGAACGACCCCTCTCGGTCGACGCCGTGGAGTTGGCGGTTCTCGGCGCCGTCGTCGGCGTTGAGAAGCGACTGCAGGGCGTCCTCGACGGCCAGTCCGTCGTCGATGTACTCGATTCCCTTCTCACCCAACTCGACGTTGACGAGGCTCTGGGTGGCGACGGCGCCGTTCTCGCTGGCGAAGGGACACAGCGTGCCGACGCCCGCGAGTCGGGTCGTCACCGCAACGCCGAAGCGGTGCTGTTCGGTGCCGTCGTCGCCTTCGTATTTCTCGTGGACGCAGATGCTGAAAGTCATACGTCGGCGAACGGCCGACAGCGACAAAAATGGAGACCACGAGGGCGGTGCTGCCGGGAGGGGAGGAGCCCGAACCGACGTTCGAATCGCTGCGGGCGCGGTGAGCATCCGCGAGCGAACGGAGTGAGCGAGCGGTTCACGGCGGCGAAGCGGCCGAAGGCCGCTGAGCCGACGCCTTTTTCATCGAAGTTTTTGCGCCGAGCGGTCGCGCTTCGCGCGACCCGAGGCGGAAAAAGTTCGGAGGGTAAAACCTATGCCGCCAGCCACCACTGTCGGTCGTATGGGCATCATGAGCAAGATTCTCGGCGGGAACTCCCACAACGCCGAGGACTACGTCGAACTCGACATCGACGACTTCGACGCCGACGCGGGCGACGCGACGGTGAAAGTACATTTCGCTGAAATCAGCGACAAAAACGACATCATCGACATCAAAGACGCCGTCTACGACGGCGACATCGTCATCGCCGACATCATCCGGCACACGACGACCGACCGGACGATGGAGCACATCTCCGACGAACTGAAGCAGGTCGCCCACGAGGTGGGCGGCGACATCGTCCAGAAGGAGGACGACCAAATCGTCATCACGCCGGGCGGCGTCGGTATCTCGCGGGCGAAACTGGGCCGGTAATCAGGCGTCAGCGCCGACGAGTAGTACTGTCTTTTCAGTCCCCGAGAGCGTCCGCCACTCCTCGCCGTCGTCGCTGACTTCGACCGGGCCGAACGTGTAGACGTTCGTCTGGTCGACGCCCGACGGCGCGCGGGCGATGTAGCCGCGGTCGTCGTTTTTCACCGCTCCGTTGAACTCGATGTAGTTCTCGCTCGTCTCGGGTGGGGCAGTCCGCGTGTAGGGGTGGTCGGCCTCCGCGACGATCCAACCGTCGGGGACTCGGTCACGAACGAAGGCCGGCCCGCCCTCGACGGTCAGTTCGTGGCGGTCGTGTGACCCGCCGGTGAACACCGACCCGCCGTTGGAGCGCGTCACGCCGACCTCGCTGCCGCCGTCGTCGTCGCCACCGTCGCTCCCTCGAATCGGGAGCGTCAGCGTCGATTCCGCGTGGTCGACGACGACACCAGTTCCCGCGCGGGCAGAGGTGAAGCCGGCGTCCGTCGAAGCCAGCGCGAGTCGGAGCGTGTCGCCCGCTTCGAGGTGCCGTTGGGTACCGACGAGTTCGAACTCGACGGTCTGCGATTCGCCGGGCGTGCCCTCGATTGCGACCGGTGCGACCTGATTGTTGAGTAGCGTCGCCTCCCCATCGGAGACGTGATACAGTTTCCCGAAGAGGAACGCCCGCGCGCCGACGAGCGTCACCGAAAGCGACACCTCGGGCGTGCCGAGCAGTTCGATGTCGTCGCCGACCGCGAGGTCGAACTCCGCGACGGAGACGGGCGCGGCGTCGGTGTTCTCGGGGCTGAAGTGACTCGTCGACGTGGGTGCGACGCTGTTGATGACCGGACTCTGACCCTCGCCGCCGATGTCGGAAAGCGACGCCTCGAGTTCGTCGGCGTCGCTCGGCGGGAAGCCGTCGGCCTCCCGGAACTCGCCGTTCTGGATGTCCCAGTAGGTCAGCGGCGCGATACCGGAGTCGCCGCCGGCACGGAGATGTTGGTCGAACCACGACAGCGCCATCGACTCGATTTCTTTCACCTGTTCGTCGGGTTCGACCGTCTCCGTCCCGGTGTGGCCGCCGTTGAACAGCACGAACCGCGAATCGACGCCATCCTCGCGGAGCGTCTCGACGATGCGGTGGCCCTCGTTCGGCGTAAAGAGGGTGTCGGGCAACCCCTGTACGACGAGTGCGGGCGTGTCGATGCGGTCGGCTTTCGAGACCGTCGAACGAACTTTCAGGAACGACTCCCCCTCCGGCGGCAGACGGTTCTGGGCGACGGTCTTCGTGTACACCTCGTGGAGTCGCGGGGAGACACCGCGCTGGAGGTTCTCTTGGTCGGGGTTCTGGACGCCGCGAGCGGCGGCGATGCCGGCGCCGTACAAAAGCGTCGTCCAGCCGAGTTTCGGGACGCCGTTGGGCACCAGCGAAAACGAGAGGTCGTGCCACGGGACGACGGGGACGAGCGCGTCGATGCGGTCGTCGACCGCCGCGGCGTTGAGTTGGATGCCGCCGGCGTAGGAAGCACCGAGCATTCCGATTTTCGGCTCGCCGTCGGCGGCGTTGTCGATGCGGGCGTCCTCACGGAGGAAGTCGATGAGTGCCGATACGTCGGCGACCTCCTTCGGCCCCGAGAGGCCGACTTCGGCCGTCGAATCGCCGAACCCGCGCTGGTCGAAGGCGACGAGCGCGTAGCCGTGGTCGGTCACCAGCGGGCCGTACCCCTCGACGCTGGATTTCGAACCGCCCCACCCGTGAGTCGCGAGAATGGCCGCGTCGGCGCCACCGTCGGGGACGAACAGGGTCGCGGGTATCTCGACGCCGTCGAACGATTCGACGCGGTGTTGTTCTCTGGTGTAGCCGTCTTCCGTCGCCGCAGCGGCCGTTCCGGTCCCGAGCAGCGAGGCGAGGCCGATACTTCCGGCGGCCGTCACGAACTCCCGTCTATCCATACGCGTTCGTTGCGAGTTCGTCGGATAGGTTCGTCGCCGACAATGCAGGGTGGTTTAAATTCCGCGCCGGTCGGTGACACGCCGCGTCCGGCTTCAGCACCCTTAACCGGCCGAAGCGGTCCCTTCCCCATATGGAACCCGCGATACGCACCGACGACCTCAGGAAGTCCTACGGGGACGTCGTGGCCCTCGATGGACTGACCTTCGAGGTCGATGAAGGGGAGTTCTTCGGCTTGCTCGGGCCGAACGGCGCCGGCAAGACGACGTTCATCAACGTCCTCGTCGGCCTCGTTCGGAAGGACGGCGGCACCGCCGAGGTGTTCGGTTTCGACGTCGAAACCGAGTATCAGGAGGCACGGGACCGCATCGGCCTCGCCCCACAGGAGTTCAACGTCGACCGGTTCTTCCCCATTCACGAGGTGTTGGAGCACAAGGCCGGCTACCACGGCGTCCCGAGCGACGAGGCCGAACGCCGTGCCGCGGAGGCGTTGAAGACGGTCGGTATCTACGACAAGCGCGACACGCGCTTCGATTGGCTCTCCGGCGGCATGAAGCGCCGATTCCTGTTGGCGCGGGCGCTCGTGACGAACCCCGACCTACTCATTCTGGACGAACCGACGGCGGGCGTCGACGTGCAGTTGCGGCGTGACCTCTGGGGCGTCATCGAGCGGCTCAACGCCGAGGGGACGACGATTCTGCTGACGACCCACTACATCGAGGAGGCCGAACGGCTGTGTGACCGTGTCGCAATAGTCGATTCGGGACGCGTCGTCGAAGTGGCGACGCCCGACGACCTCCGGTCCCGCGGCACCGACCAACTGTATCTGACGCTCGACGAGACGCTGGACGCCGTTCCCGACATCGACCTCGACGGAATCGTCGAGGCTCGAATCGACGGCGACTCCCTCGTCGTCACCGCACAGGGTGGCAGTCGCCTCGCGCCCTCGCTGCTCCGGGAGTTGGAGTACGAGGGCTACGAGGTGACGAACCTCGACATCCGGCGAGCCTCCCTAGAGGAGGTGTTCGTCGACATGACCAGAACCGACGAGGAGGCCGAACAACTGGGGGCGATTCACCAGTGAGTTCGACGTTCGGCGTCGGCTTCCGGTCGCTGTTGAAGCGGGAAATCCTCCGGTTCGTCCGCCGGCCCAAGAACACGTTCCTCCCGCCGGCGATTACGAACGTGCTGTACTTCGCCGTCTTCGGCGTCGTGTTGGGCCAGCGCATCGAGGACATCGCCGGCTTCGACTACATCGTCTTCATCCTCCCCGGACTGGTCGTGTTGGGGGCTATCTCCAACGCCTTCGAGAACTCCTCGTTCTCCATCTTCCACGGCAGATGGAACGAGTACATCCACGAGACGCTCACCTCGCCGCTGTCGTATTCGTCGATGGTGTTGGCGTACATCCTCGCCGCCGCGCTTCGGGGGCTTGTCGTCGGCGCCATCATCGTCGCTATCGGGCTTCTGTTCACGCCCGTACCGCTCGAAGAGCCGCTGTTCCTAGTGGCGTTCATGCTCGTCATCCCGACGCTGTTCGCCGCCTTGGGCGTCGTCGGCGGCCTGCTGGCCGAGGACTTCGACCATCTCACCGTGATGAACCAGTTCATCCTCCGGCCGCTGGTGTTCTTCGGGGCGGTGTTTTACTCGCTCGACATCCTCCCGCCGCTGTACCGGACGCTGTCCCTTCTCAATCCGATGGTGTATATGGTCAACGGCGTTCGTTACGGCTTTCTCGGCTTCCAAGAGGTCGACCCGATACTGTCCCTCGGCGTGTTGAGCGGACTGACCGCGGGCGTCGTCGCCCTCGACGTGTACCTGTTCAAACGCGGCTACGGCCTCATCGACTAGCCGCCATTGGGGAAGTCGTCGATTCGGTCGTGGACGTAGGCGGCCCACTCGTCGAGCGTCCGATGCATCAACTCACGGGCCTCGTCGGGCGGCGTCGCCCGGTACTGGTAGACGTGGCCGCCCGAATCGAGCAGTCGGCGGCGGCGGTCGGCGAGGTCCTTCTCCATGAGCGTCGATAGCCCGCGATTGACGTTGCTGCGGTCGCGGTCGACGGCATCGGCCAGTTCGGCGACTGTGCTGTCGGGGGCGTCGAGCAGTTCGAGATACAGTCTCGCCTCGTGGTCCTGTACGCCGAAGACACACCGGAGCACCTCCTGAAAGCCCGGTTCGGAATCGAGCATCAAATCGCGGAACCGCGAAGGGTCCGGGTCGGGGTCCATGCCCACGGATGGGGAACGCTGGGCGATAAAGCCACCCGATACTGGACGGTAACCCGATTTCCGATCGCCCAGTCAGTCCAAGAGGTACGTCAACAGCCCCTTCTGGGCGTGCAGTCGGTTCTCGGCTTGGTCCCAGACGATGGCCCGGTCGCTCTCCATGACGGCGTCGGTAATCTCCTCGCCGCGGTGGGCGGGCAGACAGTGCATCACTTCCTGGTCGTCGAGTAACGCCTCGTTGACCTGAAAGCCCGCCCGCGAGAACGCTTCGAGTTTCTCGGCGCGTTCGGACTCCTCGCCCATGCTCACCCACACGTCGGTGTAGACGATGTCGGAACCGTCGACGGCCGCTTGTGGGTCCGCGACGATTTCGGGGGCGCTGCCGAGTTCCTCGGCGCGTTCCAACACGGCGTCGTCGACACCGTATCCCTCCGGCGTCGCGACGACCAAATCGAGGCCGACGATGGCCGCGCCCAACACGAACGACTGACAGACGTTGTTGCCGTCGCCGACCCACGCGACTCGGGCGTCGAAACCGTCGAAGCGCTCCCGAATCGTCAGCAAGTCGGCGAGCGTCTGACAGGGGTGGGCGTCGTCCGTGAGGCCGTTGACGACGGGTACCTCGGCGTACTCGCCCAACTCGACCACGTCGGCGTGGTCGAAGACCCGGGCCATGATGACATCGACGTACCGCGACAGCGCACGTGCGGTGTCCTTGACAGGTTCGCCGTGGCCCAGGTGGATGTCGTCGGGACCGAGGAAGATGGCGTGGCCGCCGAGTTGTGTCGCACCCGTCTCGAAGGACACCCGCGTCCGGGTCGAGGGCTTCTCGAATATCATGCCGAGCGTTTGGCCGTCCATGCCGTCTGCGGTCTTTCCGCGGGCGGTCCGCTCTTTGAGGTCGGTCGCCCGCGTCAACACGTCGTCTATCTCCTCGCGCGTGAGGTCGTCGATGTTCAGGAAGTTCATTGCAAGTCCTCCGCGACGGCCTCCAGTACCGCCGTCGCACGGTCGAGTTCGCGTAACTCGAGATGTTCGTCGGGCGCGTGGTCGAGGTCCGAATCGCCGGGACCGTACGTCGCCATCGGGCAGTCCCACGCCCCGGCGAAGATGTTCATGTCGGCGGTGCCGGTCTTCCGGAGCAGGCGGGGGTCGCCGCCGGCATCGCGGATGGCGACGCGGAAGGCCCGACCCACTTCGGTCCGGGGACTCTGCATCGTCGGTTCGACCGCGTCCTTCCAGTTGACGGTGCCGGCGCCCGACAGTTCGGCGTCGGCCAACTCCCGGACCTCGTCGGTCGAGTACGACGGCGGGACGCGCAGTTGGGCGTCCAGCGTCGTCTCGACGGCCAGTCCGTCCTGGCTGGTGCCGCCTTCGATTTCCACCGGCTTGGGCGTCACGCGCTCGAAGACGGGGTCGTACTCGTCATCGCCGCCGAAGATGTCCTCGACGGCCGACCACCACGCGATGGCGTCCTGAATCGCGTTGTTCTCCGGGCGGGAGGTGTGGCCCGATTCGGAGGTGGCGACGTAGGTGCCCTGCAGGATGCCGCGATACCCAAGCGTGATGCCGTCCCAACCGGAGGGTTCGCCGTTGACGACCGCCTCGGGCGCCTCGCGCTCGGCGATGAGATGGCGGGCGCCGCGGGAGTCGACTTCCTCGCCGACGACGCCGACGAAGGAGACGCCGGTCCGCACCGCCGCAACCGCGAGCGCGACGAGCGGCCCCTTCGCGTCGACGGAGCCGCGACCCCACAACTCGGGGCCGTTCTCGCCGTCCTCGACACGGACGGGAATGTCGCCCGGTACCGTGTCGATGTGGGACGTATAGAGGACGCTGTCGTCGGCCGGCGCGCGAACGTTGCCGACCTCGTCGATGAACACGTCTCGGCCGTGGTCTTCGAAGAACGCCGCGAGCGCCTCGGCACACTCCGCTTCCTCGGGCGTCGGCGAGGGGATGGAGACGAGCGTCTCCAAGAGGTCGCGTGCCTTTTCGTCGGGAGTGGCGTCGCTCATGCGATGATGTCCTCCAGCGCCTCGACCACCCTGTCGGCGTGTTCGCGTTCGATGGTCAGCGGCGGCAGGAGACGGACGACGCTGCGGCCGGCCGGCAACGCGAGGATGCTGTGGTCCAGCGCGAGGTCGCGCAGGATGGGGTTGGCCCCCCGTTTCACCTCGACGCCGACCATCAGGCCGTTGCCGCGGACCTCCCGAACCTCCTCACCGATTGCGGCGTCGAGTTCGTCGGTGAGGTACGAACCGATTTCGGCGGCGTGAGCGGGGATGTCCTCGCCTTCGATGACGTCGAGGGTGGCACCCGCCGCCGCCGACACCACCGGGCCGCCGGAGAACGTCGATCCGTGGTTGCCGCAGTCCTCGGCAATCCAGTCGCGGACGAGCGTCGCGCCGATGGGGAGACCGCTGCCGAGGCCCTTCGCCGTCGTCACCACGTCGGGGACGACGCCGTGGTCGTCGGCGGCCCACAGCGACCCGGTCCGGCCGAGACCGGTCTGAATCTCGTCGAGAATCATCGCCGCGCCGGCCGCCTCGGTTTCCGCTCGAATCGTCTCCAAGTACGTCGTCGAGGCGGGGTTGATTCCGCCTTCGCCCTGCAGCGGTTCGACGATGACCGCCGCGGTTTCCTCGTCGATGGCCTCGGCCATTGCCTCGCCGTCCCCGTAGGGGACGAACTCGAAGTCGCCGGCCAGCGGGCCGAAGCCGTCTTTGTACTCGTCTTTCCACGTCGCGGCGAGCGAGCCCATCGTCCGGCCGTGAAAGCCCTGCATCGTCGCGATGATTTTCGAGCGACCGGTGGCGTGTCGGGAAAACTTCAGTGCGGCCTCGTTGGCCTCGGTCCCGGAGTTACAGAGCCACACGTTGTCGATGTCGCCCGGCGCGACCTCCGCGAGCCGTTCGTATAGCGCCGTTCGCGGGGCGTTGGGATAGGAAGCCTGTACGTACATCAGCCGCTCTATCTGGTCGGTCGCGGCCTCGACGACGTCCGGGTGGCAGTGGCCGACCGGCGTACAGGCGTAACTCGCGCCGAAGTCCAGGTACTCGGTTCCGTTCGTGTCGTAGAGGTGGACCCCCTCGCCACGGTCGATTTCGATGGGTTTCTCGGAGAAGACGAATCCGCTCATAGTTCTAATCAGGTGTCATTCCAGCGCGCTCGGATAGACGTGCGTGCCGCCCCCCGAAAGCGCCGACTGGATGGGGTTGTCGGCGTTGGCGCTGGCGACGACGACTTCGCTCGCGCCGCCCTCCAACGCCTCCGTCGCCGCCATGACCTTCCGGCCCATGAACCCCTCGGCGGCGGCTTTCAGTTCCTCGTACTCGTCGGGCGTCTCGACGGACTCGATGAGCGTCGAGGCGTCCTCGGGATCGCGGTACACGCCCTCCACGTCGGTCAGCGAGACGAGCGTCCCGCCGAGGTCAGCGGCGACCGCAGCAGAGGCGCGGTCGGCGTCGGTGTTGACCGCGACGCCGTCGTCGGCTAACATCGGCGGCGAAGCCACCGGCGTGTAGCCGTCCGACAGAAGCGTCTCCAAGAGGTCACCGTTGACCTCCTCGATTTTCCCGGAGTGGTCGCCGCGACGAATCTTCTTCTTGCCGTCCTCGACGACTCGGACGGCTGACTTCCGGGGACCGTACAACAGTTTGCCGTCGACTCCGGAGAGGCCGACCGCGTCGACGCCGTGGTTCTGCAGGCCGGTGACGAGGTCGGTGTTGACGAGACCAGACATCGCCATCTTGAACACGTCCATCGTCTCCTCGTCGGTGAAGCGGCCGACGACGCCCGACGGGGTTTCGACGTACTCGGGGTCGATGCCCATCTTTTCGAGGGCGTCGTCGACGGCCGTCGACCCGCCGTGGACGACCGCCACGTCGGTACCATCCTCGCGGACGGCGGCGATGTCGGCGAGTGCACCCTCCGGTTCGACGGCACGGGCGCCCCCGATTTTGACGACGACGGTCATGGCGCTCCCACGGGGTGGAACCCGGTGAACTCCAGTCCGGCCGTCTCATCGAGTCCGAGGGCGATGTTGGCCGCGTGGACCGCCTGTCCCGCGGAGCCTTTCATCATGTTGTCGATGGCCGAGAAGACGACGAGGCGTTTGTTCCGGGGGTCGACCTCGAAGCCGACCTCCGCGAAGTTCGAGCCCGCAACCGCCTTGGGTTCGGGGTATCGGTACACTCCGGAGCCGCCGGCGACCAGCCGGACGAACGGTTCGTCCTCGTAACTACCTCGGTAGGCTTGCCAGAGGTCGCCTTTCGAGACCGGCCCGTTGGGGTAGACGTGACAGGTCGCGGAGGCACCGCGAGTCATGTCGACCGCGTGGGCGGTAAAGGAGACCTGTGTGCCGAGGTACTCCTCGATTTCGGCCTCGTGTCGGTGGCCCGTCGGAGCGTAGGGCCGAACGACGCCGGAGCGTTCGGCATGCGAGGATGCCTCCCCGCCGCCGGCACCACCTTCCGAGGAGCCGACCTTCACGTCGACGACGACCTGCTCGTCGCCCGAAAGGATGTCCGCGTCGAAAAGCGGCTTAAGGCCGAGAATTGCGGCCGTCGCGTTACAGCCACCGGAGGCGATGAGGTCCGCGCCGGCGAGGTTCTCGCGGTTGAGTTCCGGCAGCGCGTATTCGGACTCCGAAAGCAACTCTGGGCGGTCGTGGCCGTCGTACCACTCGTCGTACTGTTCCTCGCGGTTCAGTCGGAAGTCCGCACTCAAGTCGACGACGGTGTCGGCGGCCTCACGAAAGGCGTCGATGTGGTCCATCGTGACGCCGTGGGGCGTACACGCGAAGAGCACGTCGACAGAGTCGAGGTCCTCAGGGCTGGAAAACCGGAGACTCATCCCCCGGAGGTTCGGGTGGACCGAACCGACGGTCTTGTTCTCGTAACTCCGAGAGGTGGCTTGAGCCACCTCGAATTCGGGGTGGCCGTCGAGGAGTCGAAGGAGTTCGCCGCCGGTGAAGCCACTGGCCCCAACGACCGAGGCGGTGTAGCTCATGCGGTCACCTCGACGCCCTGTACCTTCGCCTCCAGCCAGTCGACGACCGTTCCGGGCACGTCCACGTCGCTGACCTCGTTGAGCGCCTTGAACTCGACGGTGTGGTTGACCTCGTGGACGGTGTAGGAGTCACCGGTCTCCATGAGGTCGACGCCAAGCAAGCCGCCGCCGACGGCATCCGAGGCGCGTTCGACGAGGTCCGCCATCTCCTCGGTGACCTCGATGGGTTCGGTCTCGGCGCCGCGGGCGGCGTTGGTGAGCCAGTGGTCCGAGGAGCGAGCCATCGCCGCGACGGGTTCGCCGTCGGTGGCGACGACGCGGATGTCACGGCCCGGCTTCTCGACGAACTCCTGGATGTAGAACACCTTGTGCTCGTAGTGGCCGAGGGTCTCTTTGTGTTCGAGGATGGCCTCGGCGGCGTCGCGGGAGTCGATTTTCGCCATCAGCCGACCCCACGACCCGACGACGGGTTTCAGCACGCAGGGATAGCCGAAGTGCTCGATGGATTCCATCGCGGACTCCTTGGTGAACGCCACCTCGGTGGCGGGCGTCGGCACGTCCGCGTTCGCGAGGACGAGGCTGTTCCGTGCTTTGTCGGCGCAGATAGCCGCCGTCTCCGGTTCGTTGACGACCGGAATCCCGTAGGAATCGACGAATCGGGTGATGTAGCGCGACCGGCTGGTCGCGAGACAGCGGTCGACCACGATGTCGACATCGTCGAAGACCTCCGGAACGTCGTGGACGCTGAAACGCTCCTTTCGGACGTCGATTTTCGTCACGTCGTGGCCACGGTCGCGAAGCTCGCTGAGCAGGAGCTTCTCGTCGCGACGGATACGCGAGTAGAGGATACCTACGTTCATTTGTGGGTTCCCTCGGTGTTCGCGCGGCTGGCTACGCCGACGTACATCGCCTTACTCCCCCCAGTCCTCTTCCAGTTCGGGTGCCGTCTCCAGCTCGACGGGGTCGTCACCGACCACTTCGAGTTCGGCACCGCAGGTCGCACAGTCGACGATTTCTCCGACTTCGAGGTCGTCGTGCAGGTCCAGTTCGGCCCCGCACTCGGGACATTCTGCCATTGTGCCCGATACTCGTCGCTATATTCACTTAAAGGCTTCGAACTTGTCAGTATAGTATAACAACGCATACCGGCCGCTATGCGGGAAAATGAGGCGTTTGAAGCGTTCGAGTGACGTTGCGTGTCAGTTTTGTGGTAGTATGTCCCCGGCCGGGGACGGCGGGGGTCGACGCGGAGGGACGGACCGCCGTCGTTCAGACACGGCGGTTCACCTCCTCGCGGCGCCATTCGGCTGCCTCGGCCACCGCTTCCCGGCGGGCCTCCAGCGCCTCGTCGTCGACCTCGACGGCCGTCACCGCCCGGTCAAGCGCGCCGGATACCGCTTCGGGTGCCGGGCCGCCGAAGGAGTCACGGGAGGCGACGCTTTCCTCGGGGTCGAGTGCGGCCTCGACCGCATCACGGTCGACGCGCGCCTCAAGCGGTTCGCCGAGCACTTCCTGTGCGGCGGCATCGAGGGCCTCGTAATCGGACCCGGATTCGGCGGCGAGCGCCACCATCTCGTGGGCGGTCCGGAACGGTACGCCGGCCATCGCCAGCAGGTCGGCGACGCCGGTGGCCGTCGAAAAGCCCTCCCCGGCGGCCGTCGCCAGCGTCTCTGCGGGCCACTCGGCGGTCGCAACCGCGCCGGCGGCCACCTCGGTTGCCTCCCTAACGGCGTCGACGGCATCGAAGGCGTGGTTGTGCGCCCGCTGGAGGTCTCGGTTGTACGCACGCGGCAACCCCTTCAGTATCGTCAGCAGGGCGTTCAGCCCCGCCGAGGCGTCGCCGGACGCTCCCCGAACCAACTCCATCGTATCCGGGTTCTTCTTTTGGGGCATAATCGAGGACGTCGAGGAGTAGTCGTCCGAGAGCTCGACGAACCCCTTGTTGGAGAACACGACGAGGTCCTCGGCGAGGCCGGACAGCGTCGTCGACAGCGCCGCGACGGCCGCCGTCGTCTCCACGAGGAAGTCCCGCGCGGAAGCGGCGTCCATCGAGTTTTCGAGGACCGACTCGAAGCCGAGCAACTCGGCGACCCGCTCGCGGTCGATATCGAAGGGCGTCCCCGCGAAGGCAGCCGCCCCAAGCGGCGAGCGGTCGATGCGGTCGTAGGCGTCGAGCAGTCGCTCGGTGTCGCGGGCCAGCGCCGATTCGTAGGACAGCAGGTAGTGACCGACCGTCGTCGGTTGGGCCGGTTGGAGATGCGTAAAGCCGGGCATCACCGTCTCGGTGTGTTCGGTGGCGAGTTCGGTCAACACCTCGCGGGTCTCGATGACCGTCTTGACGGTCGCCAGCACGTCCTCGCGCAGGCGATAGCGGATGCAGGTCGCCACTTCGTCGTTTCGCGAGCGGGCGGTGTGCATCCGGCCGCCGCGCTCGCCGACGTGCTCGATGACGGCCGTCTCGATTGCGGCGTGGACGTCCTCGCCGTCGGGGAGGGCGTCGTGGCCCGCCGCCTCCACGTCGTCGAGCGCTTCGAGGATGGCCGCGGCGTCGTCGCCGTCGATGATACCCTGTTCGTCGAGCATCACGACGTGGGCGCGGTCGACGGCGAGGTCCGCCTCGAAGATGCGTTCGTCGGCCGCGAGACTCGAGAGGAACCCGCGGGCGGGGCCGCCGCTGAAACGCTCGCGGCGAACGACATCGTCGCTACCTTCCTCTTCGCTCATGTGGCTATTCCTCTTTTTGACTGTCGATGACGCGGTTTGCCAGACGCTCCTGGAAGCCGTGGTACTTCGCGACGCCGGTGGCGTCGTCCTGTTCGATGCCGCCGATGACGTCCTCGGTGTTGAACGAGGCCGCTTCCGCGGAGTAGACGGCGAACTGCGAGGACCGGCCGACCGGACGGGCCTGACCGCCTTCGAGGCGAATCGTCACGCTGCCGGTGACGCGGGTCTGGGTCTCCTCGATGAAGCCCTCCAGTGCACCGACCAGCGGCGCGTTCACGAGGCCCTGATAGCCCTTCTCGGACCACTCGTGGTCGATTTGCTTCTTGAAGGAGCGCTCCTCTTTCGTGAGGACAAGGTCCTCCAGCGCTTGATGGGCGTTGAGCAGCACCGTCGCCGCGGGGTGTTCGTAGTTCTCGCGGACCTTCAGGCCGAGCATGCGGTCCTCCATGATGTCGGAGCGGCCGACGCCGTAGTCGCCCGCGAGGTCGTTGAGCGTCTGGGTGAGTTCGACCGGCTCCATCGCCTCGCCGTCGAGGCTGACGGGATAGCCGTTCTCGAAGCCGATTTCGAGTTCGCGCGTCTCGCCCGTGGGCGCGGTCGTCCACTCGTAGATGTCCTCCGGCGGGACGTAGCTCGGCTCTTCGAGTTCCGACCCCTCGATGGAGCGACTCCAGAGGTTCGTGTCGATGCTGTATTTGCCCTCGTCGCCGCCCTCGACGGGCAGGTCGCGTTCGGCGGCGTACTCCTGTTCGAACTCCCGTGTCAGGCCGAGTTCACGGACCGGCGCGATGACCTCCATGTCGGAGTCACGCCAGACGGCCTCGAAGCGGAGTTGGTCGTTGCCCTTCCCGGTACAGCCGTGTGCGAGGCCGGTACAGCCCTGCTGTTCGGCGACTTCGAGAATCGCCGTCGCGATGACCGGACGGGCGAGTGCGGTGCCGAGCGGGTAGCCCTGGTAGGAGGCGTTGGCGCGGACGGCGTCGAAACAGAGGTCGGCGAACTCGTCTTTCGCGTCGACGACGTAGTGTTCGAGGTTCAGCGCTTCGGCGGTCTCTTCGGCCTCGGCGAACTCGGCTTCGGGTTGGCCGACGTCGACGGTGACGCCGATGACCTCGTCGTAGCCGTATTCTTCCTTGAGCAGCGGGACACAGACTGTCGTGTCGAGCCCACCGGAGAAGGCGAGCGCGACGCGTTCGTTGTCGGACATTGGTGTGGTGTTTTGGATGACGGACCGTCAACCGGACGGTTTTCGTTGAAAGCGAGGCGAGCGCGACTGGAGTGAGTACTATTCGGGCCTAACGGCCCGGTCGCGGTCGCCGAAGAATGGAGTACCCACCGGTGAGCACGGACGCGCTGAAGCGGTGGGTCTGCGTCATGTACGTCGTTCTATTCGCAGAGCGGTATTAAACGCTTGTGGAACGGCCGTTCCGTGGCAGGCAATAGCGTGGCGTACACCACCGAGACCGTCAGTCAGGGTCACTCCCGGCGTCGTCGAATCGCCAAGAGCGCGACGGCGAGGGGGACGAGCGCGACGAGGAGCGCCCGGGCGGCGGTTCCGAACCCGGATGGCTGTTCGCTTGGGCCGGCCGCAGTCGTCTCTACCATTGCGTCGGTGGGCGTCTCCGTACTCGGGTTCGTGAACTCCGCGTAGAACCGCGAGAAGTTCGAGGTGCCGGGGTTCCACAGCGCGCTGTTGCGCTGGACGCGAAGCGGGCTGGGGGCTAACTGTCCGCGAACGTACCCTTCGGGACCGTGAATCGCCACCCTTCGGCGGTCCTGCTGGAAGGGGTCGTAACTGCTGCGGAACGGTTCAGCGACGACGACACGGTCCGTCTCGGCGTAGGAGAAGTTCTCCCACGTCGCGTGGACTTCGAGTCGGCCGTACCCCTCGCTTTCCATCTCGTAGGTCTCGACGCTGACGTTGTGAACCCGCATGTCACGGCCCGAGGCCGCACTGCCGTTCTCGGCCATCGACCGGAACTGCGCCGCAATCTCGTCTCGCCACTGCTGTCTCGCGGTTTCGTTCTCCGCGAACCCCTCGTACAGTTGCCGCTCCTCGTCGTCGTCGAGGTCGTAGGAGGAGACGTGATGTACCGACGCATCACCGTCGGCGTGCAGTTCGATGCCGATGAGGTTCCGGTCGGGTTCCTCGTGGGCGGCCGCGCCGACGCCGGCGCCGACCGCGACGACGAGACAGCAGACGACGGCCACGGCGACCGCGAGCGTTCCTCGCATCGACCGTTGGTCTGTGACCCGGTGGCAAATCGGTTTCGCCTCGTAGTCAAAAAACGGCCACAGCGCTTTTGCACGCACCACGCGCAGTCGACCGTATGCTCCCCGACAGAGCCGGCATGGACGTAGAGGACCTGTTGAAGATTATTCTCGTGCTCATCATCGTCTGGATCGCCGTCGACATCGTCCTCGACGTCCTGCAGTTCGCCTTCGGCGGCCTCAGCTCCGTCGTCGGGGTTCTCATCGTCGTGCTCATCGTCGCCTACTTCCTCGACTACATCTGACGGCGCGACCGTTCCACAGCGCCTATACCGTTTTCCCGCCGAGTACCGCCAGTGTACAGCCTGAACGTTCCCGTCCCCGGCGAGGTGTCGAAACTCGCCCGCGGCCTCGCGTCGGAGTGTCTCACCGCGACACCGCGGGACCGTCACACGCTTGTGGCGAAGCGGCTCGGCGACAGCGACCCCGCGTCGCTCGGCCGCGACGTTCGGCAGGCGTTGACCGGTCTCGACCCGTTCACCGTCGAAATCTCGGGAGTCAGCGTGTTTCGAAATCCACCGACCGGCCGCGGGCCGGTCGCTTACCTCCGCGTGGAATCGCCCCAACTGGAACGCCTTCACGCCGTTTTGTGTGACCGTTTTTCCCCCATCGACGGCATCGAGGGCGACGACTACATCCCCCACGTCACGGTCGCCCGCGGCGGCGATGCCGACCGCGTCGCCGGCAGCGACGTGAGCGCCGAGTGGACCGTCGATTCGCTCGTCGTCTGGGCCGCCGACTACGGCGAGCCGGTCGAACGCGTCTCGCTGCCCGCCTGACTCAGAAGAAATAGAACGACGCGAACACGCCGAGGATGATGAAGAGGACCGTCAGTCCGATTGGGTTGAACAGATAGCGCAGCGGCGTGTCGTAGACGAACCGCTCGAATGCCGTCTCCGGCGGCCGCAACGCCCGAACCGGACGGGAGGCGAGCAGCGCCGGCCGCACCGGCGCATCGCTGGCCCGCCTTTTCAATGACTCGGCGTCGAGTTCGCCGGCCACCTCGAAGTTCTCGGGGTCGTAGCCCGCCGCCAACAGCGCTCCAGCGCACGGTTTACACAGGACGTAGTCGCTGCCGTCCTCTTGGTACGCCGCGAGGTTCATCGCCGAGTCGGCGAGGTGTTGACACCGCTGACAGACGTGCTGGCGGTCGCTCCGCATCGTCGCCACCGAGTCGGGCGCCTCGGGGACGGGAAACATCGGCGCATCCTTCCGTACCTCACGGTAGGCCGGGTCGTCGGAGTGCAGCGTCGCGTGACAGGGCCGACACAGCGTCACGGCGTTGTCGAGGTCGTCCAGCGACGGCGAGCCGTGTGCTGCGACGTGGGCCTCCAATCGTCGTTCCGGTTGGCCGCGGTCGGCCTGCCGATAGCCACACCGCTGGCAGGTGTAGTCGTCTCGCTCCAGTGTCTCCTCACGGAGGAGGTCCCAGCGGGGCCCCTCGCCGTCCCGCGTTCGGCGCTTCTCGGCGCGTGGTTCCCAGTCGACGCTCATGGCGTCGGCGGGTCACCTCCCCACGAGTCCATGTCGGTGTAGAAGTTCAGCATGGCGAATTTCAGTTTCTCCGGTGCGATGTCGATGTGTTCGCTGCGCTCCTCCGCCGGGAACGACGAGTAGACGCTGTAATCGCCCAACTCGGCGTGGTTCGACCCCATGTATCGCTCGTCGATGAGTACCCGAGCGCCGAAATCCTCCGGCGACCGGATGACCCGGCCGAGCGCCTGCCGGGTCTTCCGAACCGTCGGGATTTCGACGGCGTATCGCCACCCGGCATCGTCGTCTCCGTCCTCCCCGAAGGCGCCAGCGTAGGCGTGCTGGACGGCCTCCATCCGGTCGTCGAGGTGTGGATACGGGACACCGACGACGACGACGGACCGGGCGTCGTCGTCGTCGAAGCTGACGCCCTCGGCGAGGGTTCCCCACAGGGAGGTGAACAACACGGCGTCGTCGTCGTCGACGAACTCCTGTCGCAGTTCTTCGGCCCGTTTCCCGGGTTCGTCGAGATACGGCGTCGAGTCGCCCGAAAACCGGTGGTAGTAGCGTTCGGCCTCGGCGTAACTCGGGAAGAAAGCCAGCGTGTTACCGGGCGTAAACCGGACGGCGTCCTCGATGGTCTCCCCGACCGTCTCCTGAACCGCTGGGTCGTCGCGTTTGCTCGCGAACAGCGCCGGCGTCTCGACGGCGTAGGTGCGGCGGCGCTCCTCCGGGAACTGCTCGCCGTAGGCCATCGTCAGCGGTTCCTCGAGGCCGAGTACGTCCTCGGTCACGTCGAAGGGCCGCAGCGTCGCACTCATCAGGATGGTCGAATGCAGTTCCTCGAACAGCGGTTCGGTCACCTGCCGCGGCAGACAGGTGTACAGTTCCGCCCGGCCGACGACGCCCGTCTCCGTCCGGCGAACGCCCAACACGGGATACTGGCCGGGGGCGACGCTCGACTCCATCCACTCCTCGATGAAGGCGGCGGCGGTCAGGGTCGGACACTCCTTTCTGGTCGTCGTCTCACCGTCCTTGTAGGCCTGCTCGTAGCGTCGGTCCAACTCCTCGCCCAGCGCCAGCGCCTCCTCGAGGTCGGTGTCGAACCCCTGTCCGGTGTAGGCCTGCAGGAACGCCACCGACAGTTCGTCGCGGCCCTCCTCGCGGTCGATAGAGACGTCGTCCCACTCCTCGTCGACGGCCTCGCGTTCCCCGAAGCCGAAGGAGTCCTCGTAGGTGTCGACCAGCGCCGTCCGGAACGCGCCGACGACGTTGGCCGCCGATTCGGCGCGGGCGTCGTCGCACTCGTCGAGTTCGTCTAGTGCGCCATCGAGCGTTCGCTCGGCGAGCGTCCGCGTGGCGTGGTCACGCGCCGCATCGGCGACGTTGTGGGCCTCGTCGAAGACGACGATGATGTCCTCGGGGTCCCGACCCAACCACCGGAAGAACTGCTCGCGAATCATCGAATCGAGCAAGTGGTGGTAGTTGCAGACGACCAAATCGACGCCCTCCATCCCGTCTTTCAGGAGTTCGTACCCACAGAGGTTCGCCTCGTGGGCGTACTCGTAGATGTCGTCGGGCGTGCGAACGTCCTCGTAGAGCCACGAATAGAACTCGTCGGTGTCGCCGGTGAGGTTGTTGTAGTAACGGTCACAGATGTTCCGTTCCTCTTGGAGGGCTTCGATGCTCGTCTCCAGGTCGTCGAGTTCCTCCATCACGGCACCGCGGGCCTCTGCGGCCTCGCCGTTGCCGTCCTTGCTCGCATCGAGCAGTTCGCTCTCACGCTGTTCTAGCTCCGCGATATCCTGCTGTTTGTCGACCAACTCCCGGGTCGTATCCCGCAGGGCCTGACACTCCTCGTAGCCCACGTCGATGTGGCACATCGATGCCTTCCCGCGGAAGACGACCGACCGAATCGGCTCCTGGGCGTTGATGGCGCGGGCCTCCTCGATGAACTGCCGGGTCTGTTGGTGGACGTTCGTCGTGATGACGACCGTCTTCCCCGCGGCGCGGCCGTATTCGAGGGCGGGCACGAGCGAGGCGAGCGTCTTGCCCGTCCCGCAGGCGCCCTCGAACAGCACGTCGCGCTGTTCGACGAGCGCCTCGCGTATGCGACCCATCGCGTCATCCTGATGGTCGTACGGCTCGTCGTAGGGGAAGAACCGCTCGTAGCCGGCCGACTCTGACACACCAACTACTCAGGCTTGTTCGAATAGAAAGTTTTTGCCGGCGAGCCTCTGGCTCGCCGGCAAAAACTTTCATGAAAAAGACACTTCGACTCTCCCTTCGGTCGAGTCTCGGTCCCGCGCTCGCTCCGCTCGCGCGGTGTGGTTCGAAAGACGCCACAGGCCTTTCGTTATGCGAAAAGAGCGCTTCGCGCTCTTTTCAGCAAACCGCTCCCGCCTCAAACGCTCGCGGACACTCAACCACTATTTTATCAAATTAACCCACGCAAAATTCTCCTACAGCAACCTACGCAAGAATTTGTGGCAGCATCCGCCGAGCGGGGCGTTCTTCGAACGCCCCCGAGGCGGTTCTCCCGCGCGACCGAAGGGAGCGCGGGTAGTGACGAGTGACCATAGGGAACGAGTCGCTATGTTTCACGGCGCCAAAGGCGCCGTTCAACAGTCCGAGGCGGCTTCGCCGCCTCGCTATTTTTCCCCAAGTTTTTGCCGCGAGGCGCGCAGCGCCGAGCGTGCAAAAAGTGGTAGTTAGGCGAGTGCGTTCAACATCAACACGAGGACGCCCAACAGGACACCGAAGGCGACGACCGTTCGGGGGTCCATCGTGGGCGTGCTACTGTCCTCGCTGTCGAAGTACCGGACGAGTCCGGCGCTGGACATCAGCCCGCCGGAGTTCTGGCCGCTGCTCATACCCGCAGGTTAGGGGCGGCGACCCTAAGCGTTTCGGCCCAGCGTCGCCCCACTGAGGGCCGGTTGGGAAACCCTTATGCGCGCGGCTGAAATACGTCCGATAGTCATGCCCGTCACCCTCAAGGACTTCTACGCGGACTGGTGCGGCCCGTGCAAAACACAGGACCCGATTCTCGACGAACTCGAAGAGGACTACCCTGACGTGGCCTTCGAGAAGGTCAACGTCGACGAAGAGCAGGACGTGGCAAACGAGTACCAAGTGCGCTCGCTGCCGACGCTCATCGTCGAGAACGACGACGGCATCGTCGAGCGGTTCGTCGGCGTCACCCAGCGTGACGACATCGAGAGCGCCCTCGGCAAAGCCGGCGCCTGAATTTTTCGCCGTTTTTCCGTTTTAGTACCGCTCTTCCAGCCACTCGACCACGTCAGTAATCTCCTGTGGCGTCGTCCCGTGGCCGACGCCGTACTGTTCGAAGCGTACGTCGGCACCGCCCTCCGCGAGCAGTTCGGCGGCGTGCTCGGCGCGCTCGGGCGGAATCACCTGGTCCATCGCGCCACAGCCGACGAACACCGGCTTGCCGTCGGCGCTGTCGACCTCCTCGGCGTGGGAGTCGGCGAGATAGCCGTTCAGCGCGACGACCCACCGGTAGGCGTCGGGCCGTTCGAGCAGCGCCGAGATGCTGGTGATGGCGCCCTGGCTGAAGCCGAGTAAGCCGACCCGCTCGGGGTCGAGGTCGTAGGTGTCGACGGCCGACTCGACGAACTCGTGGACTACGTCGAGACTGCGACGGAACCCCTCGGGATCGGGTTGACTCGAGTGGAGACCACCGCCGGAGAGGTCGAGGTCGTACCACGTGTAACTGTTCGGCCCGCCCATCTCCTGTGGCGCGCGAACGCTGAGGACGTGCAGTTCCTCGGGCAGTTGTGCGGCGATGGGAAGCAGGTCGCGTTCGTTCGTCCCGCGGCCGTGAATCAACACGACGGCGGGGGCGTTCTCCGTGACGGTTCCCGGGCGGCTGACGTGGACCAACGGCAGGTCCTCGGTCGAGTCGTCGGTGGCCATACCCGGGGTACGTCACTGTCGGTCAAAAGCGACCGGTAACGGTCGTTCCACGACACCACGAACCGTGAGAGATACTACCACAGAGTTTATTGCTGATGTGGTCGTATCCGAACCCGTATGGCCACTTCGAACGACGAACTTTTCGACGAATTCCTCTCGGACCGTGGACACGAGACCGAAACCGACGCCCGGAGTTGGGAGCAGGACTATAACAAGAAACGCTGTCCCGACTGCGGGGGGCTTCACGGCCTCGACGCCGCTTCGTGTACCGTCTGCGGCTGGCAGCCCTGACGGCTCTTCTCGCCGTTTCCGTGTTCGTCTGAAGCCACGTCGCTTATACCGGAGCGTAGCGTTAGACGGGTAATGGCTGACTCCACCCACGTGACTCGACTCTTCGGTGGTCCCGGGAGTGGGAAGACCACGGCCCTGCTGGACCGCGTCGACGAGATGCTCGACGAGGGGGTCGCGGTCAACGACATTCTCGTCGTCTCCTACACCCGTGCGGCCGCCCAAGAGGTCCGTGAACGACTCGCCGAACGACTCGACTGTACGCCGAAGTCCCTGCGGGGGAACGTCTGTACGATGCACGCGAAGGCGTACGAGCTGCTGAACCTCTCACGGGGCGACGTGGTCGGCGAGAAGCACAAAGAAGCGTTCTGTGAGGAGTATGGACTGGATTTCGAAGACGAGTACAAGTCCTCGCGTCGGCGCTCGGCGCGGTCGACGACGCTCGGCAACAAGATTATTGCCACCTCCCAGTGGCTCCAGCGGACCGAACGCGACGTGGCCGACTGGTACGACGTCCCGTTCCAGTGGGACGAGGAGGAGGTCCGCCTCCCGCCGGAGGTCGACGACAACGCCCAGACGGGCAACAAGTACACCCCGACGTGGCCCTCTTCCGACGACCGCATCGACATTCCCGAGGCCATCCGGGGATGGCGCGCCTACAAGGGCGAGGAGGGCGTCGTCGGCTTCGCCGACATGCTCGAACGCGTCCAGCAGCGCTCGCTGTTGCCGAACGTCGAGCACCTCGTCATCGACGAGTTTCAGGACATCACGACGCTGCAGTACGGCGTCTACGAGGAGTGGAAACCGCACATGGAGAGCGTGTTAATCGCCGGTGACGACGACCAAGTCGTCTACGCGTGGCAGGGCGCCGACCCCAACCTCCTGTTGGACGAGGAGGTCGACGACGACATCGTCTTGCCGAACTCCTATCGACTCCCCTCGAAGATTCTCAACGTCGTCAACACCCAGATTAGCCACATCGAGAAGCGACAGGACAAGGACCTCAAGCCGCGCAAGCAGGGCGGGTCCGTCGAGGCCGTCCGGTCGCCGTCGATGCTGGACCTCGTCCGCAACGTCCGCGGCACCCTCGAACAGGACACCGAGGGCACCGTGATGGTGCTGTTCCGCGCGCGCTATCAGATGTTCCAGTTCATGGACGAGTTCATCGACGATGGCATGCCGTTTACGTCGTTGACCGACCAGCGGATGTGGACCGACCGCCTGCGCGATTACGTCGACGCCGTCGAATCGCTCGATTCGGGCGAGGCCATCAACGGTCTGCAGGCCCAGCGACTCGGCGAGATGCTCGCCGACAGTGCCTTCGGCACCGGCGAGCGCGACGACTACTTCGAGGCGTTCGACGCACTCGAAGAGGAGGCAGGCATCGACGACCTCACCGAGATGACGGTCGACCCGGCTTTCGTCGACGACCACGCTCCCTTCGCCCCCGGTCCGGCCTCCGCCGCCGACATGCTCACCAAGGTGTCGAACTTCCAGGAGCGCTCGGTGAAGGCGTACTTCAAAGGCGACTACCGCGGGATGGACCCCACCCGACTCCGACTGGGCACCATCCACTCCGCGAAGGGCCGTGAGGCCGACCACGTCTTCGTCGCGACGGACCTCACCGAGAAAGTCGTCGAGCAGATGGCGGCCTCCGTCGAGGACCCCACGGACGTACCCGGCGTCACCGAGTTCACCAAACGGACGGACCCGGTGCCGACGCTGACGGACAACGAACGGCGCGTCTTCTACGTCGGGATGTCCCGCGCCCGCGAGCGTCTCGTCCTCCTAGAAAACCTCGTCGACGGCGCGCCGACGCTGCCCATCGATGTGCTGTTGCACAACGAGCCGGTCGAGATGACGCTGGCCGAACTCATCGAGGACGCACAGGAAGCCGGCGTCGAAGCAACGGCCGACTGACGCTCAGTCGAGGGCGTCACTCACCGCCGCGGATGTTTTTCAGCCGTTTCACCCGACCGACGGTCCGGTCCGCGAGTCGGAGGTAGACGTACTCGCTGACGACCACGAGACCGACGGCGGCCGCGAGGAAGAACGCTCCAATCGCGTATCGGCCCTCGACGACGTTGAGAACGCCGACGAGCGCGACGGGGCCGGCGACGACGAGCGTCGCGATGAGTTGCAACGAGCGAACGATGCCGAACGCCATCAGTCGGTGTCCTCCTCGGGGTCGGCAGGGACCCGACCCAGCAGTTTGTCAGCGACGGTTCCCGAGAGACTCGGTCGGAAGTACATCCCGGCGACGAGCCCGACGGCGACGGCGAGAAAGCCGACACCGAGAGCCGTCCGGCCGCCAGCGAGGAACTCGGCACCGAGGAGGCCGATTGGCGCGGCCAGCGCCACCGTTCCGAACAGCCCGATGGTGTCGAGGAGGTTCATTACCGGCCGGTAGGCGGGAGACGCCCAAAAGCCCGCCGCCTCGCGGCCGGATTCCGAGACGCTTTCACACCCGCCAGCCCTAGCGGAGGTATGTTCACCGGCATCGTCGAGGAGACGGGCGAAGTCGTCGCAATCGAGGACGGTCCCGAGGGGCGTCGCATCCGCGTGTCGGCGTCGTTCCCTGCGGACCTCGAACACGGACAGAGCGTCGCCGTCAGCGGGGCGTGTCTCACGGTCGAAGACGCCGACACCGAGAGCTTCGAGCTGTTCTGCTCGGAGGAGACGCTCGACCGGACGTATCTGGACGAAATCGAGGTCGGCGATTCGCTCAACCTCGAACGTGCGCTGCCGGCCGACGGGCGCTTCGACGGCCACTTCGTCCAGGGCCACGTCGACGGCGTCGGCGAGGTGACCGAAATCGAGCAGTTGGGAGATGACTGGACGTTCGGGTTCTCGTTGCCCGAACACCTCGGTCGGTACGTCGTCGAGAAGGGCTCTATCTCCGTCGACGGGATTTCGCTCACGGTCGCGGACCTCCGGGACGACGAGTTCACCGTCGCCATCATCCCGGCGACCTACGAGTTGACGACGCTCGCCGAGAAGTCCGTCGGCGACCCCGTCCACCTCGAAGTCGACGTGGTCGCGAAGTACGTCGAGAGCCTGACCGAGGGGTACCGATAGCCGGCCCGTCAGGAGCGGCGGTGGAGTTCGAGTGCCGCGAGGAACGCGACGAGCGAAACGGCGGCCGCCAGCCCGAACGCCATCTGATAGCCGAACTCCGAGTAGACGCGGGCGCCGCCGATGGTGTCGCCGGTCCAGTAGGTGTCCAGCGCCAGCCCCATCAGCGTCGGGAGGACGGCCGCTCCGGTGAACGCCATCGTGTTGACCGTCCCCGTCGAGACACCGGAGGCGGCGGCGTCGTGACGTTCCTTGACGACTGCGTAGGTGAGCGCGTAACCGCCCGCGAGCGCCCCCGCGGCGAAGAAGACGACGGCGACGACGGCCATCGGCGGCCGACCGGTGACCGAGAGGACGGCGAAGGAAGCGGTGTAGAGGCCCATCCCGACGACGACGAGTCCAGTCCGGGAACCGAGGCGGTCCGAAACCGCACCGATGGTCGGCGGACCGAGGAGCAACCCGGCGCTGCCGAGCAGCGTGAACGTCGAGGCGAACGTCACGCTCACGCCGTAGGTCTGGACGAGATACGGAATGCCCCACAGGCCGAAGACGGTGATGTTGATGCCCGTGCCGGCAAACAGTACGATTCCGCAAAGCCACGTTTCGGCCTCTGCGAGGACGCGCCGGGCGTTCGAGAGGACGGCACGGAGCGACGGCGCTCCGGGTGTTTCGGCGCCGGCCATCGGCTCGAACCCCGCATCCGATGGCGAGTCACGGGCGAGGAGATACGCCGTGGCCGCGAGCGCGAGACCGAGCACGGAGAGGCCGATGAGCGTCTCACGCCAGCCAGCGGTCGCGACCGCGACCGCGAGCGGCGTCGTCGCCAACACCCCACCGAACCCGGCGACGGCCAGCGTCAGCCCGCTCATGCGTGCGAACTCGGATGGGCGGAACCAGTTCGCACAGAACCGCAAGATAGCGATGAACAGGACGCTACCGCCGAATCCGATGAGTGCCCGGCCGGCGAAGGCCGCGACGTAGGAGTCGGCGAAGGCGAAGGCGAACCCTCCGAGGCTCATCACGACCGCCCCGACGGCCACCGTCCGGCGGGAACCGAGTCGGTCGGCGAAAACCCCCGCTGGCAACTGCATCGCCGCGTACACGTAGAAGAACGACGCGTGGAGCGTCCCGAGTTGTGTGCCGGTCACCGAGAACGCTCGCGTCAACTCGTCGGCCAACACGGCCGTCGAGAGCCGATAGACAGACACCAGGGCGTACGTCGCCGCGAGCGCGCCGAAGGCCAGCCAGCGGCGCCGCTCGGGGTCGGCCCACAGCCGTCGGAGGCGTCCGTCCGTCACTATCGGAAGTCGGAGGGTTCGGTTCAAAGACGTGTCGAACCGTCCGCGGGTTTGCCGTCGACCGGTCCGCTGCTGCTCGCGGCGCTGTACCGTCGGTTGTGACGGCGCGGTCGCAGTCGGCCTCGAATTCCGGTTCATCGAGGCGCTGGCTCGATGGCAGCGCGACGATGACGGGGACGGCAGCCGATTCATCGCGGAGTTGTCGAGAACTAGCAGGAAAGACAAGAGTTAATCGGCCCCCGCGCCCGTATACAGACGAGCATGACAAAGGTTAGCGTTATCGGAGCGGCAGGGACCGTCGGTGCCGCTGCGGGGTACAACATCGCGCTGCGCGACATCGTGGACGAACTGGTTTTCGTCGACATCCCGGACCAGCGGGAGACCACCATCGGGCAGGCCGCCGACACGAACCACGGCATCGCCTACGACTCCAACACGACCGTCGTACAGGGCGAGTACGAGGACACCGCGGGTTCGGACGTGGTCGTCATCACGGCGGGCATCCCGCGCCAGCCGGGGCAGACCCGCATCGACCTCGCGGGTGACAACGCCCCCATCATGGAGGACATCGGGTCGTCGCTCGACGAGTACAACGACGACTACGTCTCGATTACGACGTCGAACCCGGTTGACCTGCTGAACCGGCACCTCTACGAGACGGGCGACCGCGACCGCCACAAGGTCATCGGCTTCGGCGGCCGACTCGATTCGGCGCGGTTCCGCTACGTCCTCAGCGAACGCTTCGATGCGCCCGTCCAGAACGTCGAGGCAACCATCCTCGGCGAACACGGCGACGCACAGGTGCCCGTCTTCTCGAAGGTCCGCGTCGACGGCGAGGACCCCGAGTTCTCCGGCGACGAGAAGGAGGAGATTCTCGAAGACCTCCAGCAGTCGGCGATGGACGTCATCGAGCGGAAAGGCGCGACCCAGTGGGGTCCGGCGACGGGCGTCGCTCACATGGTCGAGGCAGTCCTCAACGACACCGGCGAGGTCCTGCCGGGGTCGCTCGCGTTGGACGGCGAGTTCGGCTACGACGACACCGCCTTCGGCGTCCCGGTCAAACTCGGTTCGAACGGCATCGAGGAGGTCGTCGAGTGGGACCTCGACGACTACGAAACCGAACTGATGGACGAGGCCGCCGAAAAACTCTCCGAACAGTACGATAAAATCGCCTAACGGTCGTCTTCAGGGCCACATGGCCCGTATTCCTCGGGTAGCCGCTCACCGGTGAGCGACGCCCACTCACACAGTCGGTCGGACTCCCGCTGGTCGCTACGTGCGGTCATGGTACACCCTCACGTGGAGTGACTTCATCGACCGCCTTAATGGTTCGGGCGTACGTGTTCGGACCGGAACCGTTCGGGCGAACGTGTTCGGTCAGATTATCTGCTCGCCGTCGTCGTCGTACACCTCGATGGCGTCGACGGGGCAGGCCCGCGCCGCAAACTTCGCGTCGAGTTCGGCGTCCTCGGGGATTTCCCGCTCGAAGACGTCCGCCTCTACCTCCTCGGCGTCGGCCAGTACGGCTTTCCCCGCGTCTTCGTCCTTCTCGAAGGCGTCCCACTCGGCGACACACTGGAACATCCCGATGCAGGTGTCGCGGTCGTATCTGATTTTCATACCTGCGCTTCGGCCGAGGGCATCAAAGGCGTGACGGGAACGGAGGCCACCGGGATGGCGACGAAAAGTGGGTTTAAAAGCCGTGACGAACAATCGAGGGGTAATGGACGTTTCCGAGGTCTCCGGCGTGCCGCCGTGGTTCGCCGACCACCTCCGCGAGGAGGGCATCGAATCGCTGTATCCGCCACAGGCCGAGGCCGTCGAGGCGGGCGTCGCCGACGGCGAGAGCCTCGTCGCCTCCGTGCCGACGGCCAGCGGCAAGACGCTCATCGCGCAGTTGGCGATGCTGTCTGCGGTCTCCCGCGGCGGAAAGGCGCTGTACATCGTGCCGTTGCGGGCGCTGGCCAGCGAGAAGCGCGAGGAGTTCGCCGCCTTCGAGCAGTTCGGCGTCTCCATCGGCGTCTCGACGGGGAACTACGAGGACGACGGCGAGTGGCTCGCAGAGAAGGACATCATCGTCGCCACAAGCGAGAAGGTCGACTCGCTGGTCCGGAACGGCGCGCCGTGGATAGGCGACCTCGACTGCGTCGTCGCCGACGAGGTCCATCTCGTCGACGACCCGAACCGGGGGCCGACGCTCGAAGTGACGCTTGCGAAACTCCGGCGGGTGAACCCGAACCTGCAGGTCGTCGCGCTGTCGGCGACGGTCGGCAACGCCGAGGCGATGGCCGAGTGGCTCGACGCCGCGTTGGTCGACTCGGAGTGGCGACCCATCGACCTTCGGAAGGGGGTCCACTACGGGCAGGCGCTGCATTTCGACGACGGCAGCCAACAGGAACTCCGGGTGAAATCCTCCGAGAAACCGACCGAAGCCATCGTCCGCGATACGCTCTCGGATGGGGGGTCGACGCTCGTCTTCGTCAACTCCAGACGGAACGCCGAGGGCGCCGCCAAACGGCTGGCGAACACGACGACGGGGTGGCTCGACGACGAAGAGAAAGCGCAACTCGCCGAGATAGCCGAGGAGTTACGCGGCGTCTCGGATACCGAAACCAGCGACGACCTCGCCGACTGCGTCGAGAAGGGCGCGGCGTTTCACCACGCTGGCTGTGCGAGCGAACACCGCTCGCTCGTCGAGGACGCCTTCCGCGAGCGACTCATCAAGGTGGTTTCGGCGACGCCGACGCTGGCGGCGGGCGTGAACACCCCCTCCCGGCGCGTGGTGGTCCGCGACTGGCGACGCTACTCCGGGGAGGCCGGCGGGATGCAGCCGCTGTCGGTGCTGGAGGTCCACCAGATGATGGGCCGGGCCGGCCGTCCCGGCAGGGACCCCTACGGCGAGGCGCTGTTGCTCGCGAACAGCCACGACGAACTCGACGAACTGTTCGAACGGTACGTGTGGGCCGACCCCGAGGCCGTCGAGTCGAAACTGGCCCGCGAGCCGTCGATGCGGACCCATCTGCTGGCGACGGTCGCCTCCGGGTTCGCCGACTCACGGGAGGCGCTTTTGGAGTTCCTCGACCAGACGCTGTATGCGACCCAGTACCGACAGGGCAGCGACGGCACCGACAACCTCGAACGGGTCGTCGATTCGACGCTAGAGTACCTGCGAGCGAACGACTTCATCGAGGACGACGGACGGCTACAGGCGACGAACCTCGGCCACACCGTCTCGCGGCTGTATCTCGACCCGATGAGCGCCGCCGAAATCATCGATGGACTACAGGCGGCATCGAATCCCACGGCGTTGGGGCTGTTCCACCTCGTCTCCCGGACGCCCGACATGTACGAACTGTACCTCCGCTCGGGCGACCGCGAGGAGTACACGATGTTGGCCTACGAGCGCGAATCGGAGTTCTGTGGCAACCTTCCGAGCGAGTTCGAAGAGGAGCGCTTCGACGACTGGCTGTCGGCGCTGAAGACGGCCCGGATGCTCGAAGACTGGGCCGGCGAGGTCGACGAAGACGAGATAACCGAGCGCTACGGCGTCGGGCCGGGCGACATCCGCGGGAAAGTCGATACCGCCGAGTGGCTGCTCGGCGCGGCGGAGTCGCTGGCGAGCGAACTCGACCTCGCGACGGTGCCGGCGGTTCGGGAAGCGAGAAAACGCGTCCAACACGGCGTCGGCGAGGAACTCATCGACCTCGCGGGTGTCCGCGGTGTCGGCCGGAAGCGCGCCCGTCGACTGTTCGACGCCGGCATCGAGACCCGCGCGGACCTTCGGAACGCCGAGAAATCGGTCGTCCTCGGGGCGCTCCGTGGCCGTGAGAAGACCGCTGAGAACGTCCTCGAAGCGGCGGGCCATCAGTCGCCGTCGATGGACGGCGTTCGGCCGGACGAGGAGGCCCGCCCCGAAGCGGAACCGACCGATGCCGCAGGGAACGACGACGGCGAGGGGCAGTCGAGCCTCGGTGATTTCTGATGGAGGTAATCGAAGGGGTCGTCGAAGTCGGCACCGAGCGGTTCTCGGATGTCGGGGCGTTCGTCGATGCGCTTGGCGATGTTTCCGATGACAACGGCGTGACCGTCCAGGCCTTCGACGCCCGGTACGTCGTCTCCCGACGACACCTCGAACGGGCCGTCGAGTTGGCCGACCGCGAGCGCGACCGCGGCGAGGCCATCGCCCGCGACAGGAGCGTCGAGATACTGCTGTATGCGGCCGGCCGCCGCCAGATTAACCGGGCGCTGGAACTCGGCATCGGCGAGGGTGAGACGCCAGTCGTCGTCCTCGTGGACGACGAATCCGGCGACGCCGATGCGGAAGCGGCGGCCGCCGACGCGGTGGCCTCCTTCGTCGACCCGGCGGAGACGCTCGGACGCTACGAAGAAGACCGCGTGCGGGAGTTCTACGACATCGGCGCGGCCGAGTTGGACGCGACCGACGCCGGACTGGAAGCGCTGGTCCTCGAACGGGTCGCGCTGCTCGTCGTCGAGCGGTAAGACCGTCTTACTGTCAGTTATAAGCGTTCTATCCACGAAGTGCCGCGATGGACAACGGTATGCGTTTGGGGGCGACAGGATAGGTATGGAGTCGACGAGCGTCGCCTCACGACGGGTCCGGGTCGAGACGACCGACGGACGCGGCGGACGCGACGAGACGGACATGCGGTATCTGGTCTCCGGGACGGGCCCGCCCGTGGTGTTGCTCCACGGCATCGGTCTGGATTCGGCGACGGTTTCCTGGCGCCACCTGATTCCCGAGTTGGCGGCCGAGCGGACGGTGTACGCCCCCGACTTGCCCGGCCACGCCGAGAGCGGCCGGCCGAGCGTCCGCTATACGACCGGTTACTTCCGGAGCGTGCTCGAATCGTTCCTCGAGAAACTCGGATTGGAGACAGCACCGCTTGTCGGCATCTCGATGGGCGGCTGTCTCGCGCTGGGTCACGCCCTCGACAACCCAGTCGAGCGGCTCGTGTTGGTCGACAGCTACGGGCTGGGAACGGATGCCCCGTGGCGGCCGGCAGCGACGGCGATGTTGGGCGTTCCCGGTGCATACTCCGGGTGGTGGGCGACCATCGGATCCAATCGAGCGACGGTTCGGAGTCACCTGCAAACGTTGACCGACGGTTCACCCACCGACAGTCACGTCGAGGACGTGTATCGGGCGGTACAGGACGCCGCTGTCGGCCGAACCGTCTCGAGTTGGCAGCGCAGCGAGTTCCGCTACGGTGGTTTGGAGACCTGTTATCTCGACCGACTCGACGAACTGACCGCCGAGACGCTGTTGGTTCACGGCACCGAGGACCCCCTGTTGCCGGCGTCGTGGTCCGAACGGGCGGCCGAGCGGACCGGCGCGTCGCTTGAGTTGATGGAGAACTGCGGCCACTGGCCCTCTCGGGAAGCCCCCGAGCGGTTCAACGAGACGGTCCGTGCGTTCCTCTAATCTTCGATGAGGACGACGGCTTCGCCGTCGATGACGAGGTCAGTGTCGGTTTCGACGGTGGTGCGGAGTCGGTAACGACCGCCGCCGAGGTCCTCGACGATTTCGACCTCGGCGGTGACGCGGTCGTCGATGCGAACGGGCGCGCGGAATTCGAGGTCCTGTGAGAGGTAGACGACGCCGCCCGGCAGACGGGCGAGTGCAGCGCTGATGAGTCCCGCCGCGAGCGTTCCGTGGACGATGCGGCCGCTGAAGCGGGTGTCTTCAGCCCACTCCTCGTCGAGGTGGAGGGGGTTCGTGTCGCCCGATGCGAGGGCGAAGCGCTCTACGTCCTCCTCCGAGAGGGTCTTGCTGAAGCGGACAGCGTCCCCGACGGAGAGTTGACCGTCGACATCGAGTTGTGTCTCCCAGCCGGGGAGGTCACCCGCGGGTTCGACGCGACGTTCGGTCGCACTCTCGGCGTGGTCGCCGTCGGTGCCGGGAGCGGCGAAGGCATCCATCGCGGCCCGGTTGGCCTCCATGACGCTGTCGAACATCCTCGAAGACGTCTCGGTCCACACGTCGAACAGCGTCGGATACGAGCTGTTGCTCATCTTATGGCCTCTAGGGGATTGTCGTACTAAAGGGTACTGACCATATCGGCCGTGAATGACAACAAATGGTACTGATTGACTACGAGTGGTAATTCTCGGAATATTTATCGGGTAGAAACCCGTAGCGTGGGATATCCGATGTCCGACGACAACAACTCCGTCACCTGGGGACCGAACCTTCTGAAGGCGGTTCAGGAGGTCTCCGAGCAAGCCACCAAACAGCAGCAGGAAGCGCTCCAGCAACTGCTCTCGCGGGCCGGTGCTGCTCCCGGTGCGGCCGGCGGCGCCGACTCCCCCGACCTCGGCGACATCTCCGAGCAGCTCGGAAAGATGACCCAGATGGGGACGTTCAAGACCCGCGTCCAGAGCGGCGGCCGTATCTCGATTCCCGACGCCGAACGGGAAGCCCTCGATATCGAAGAGGGCGACATCGTCCAGACAGTCGTCGTCCCAGTCAAGCGGAACCGCGACGACGACGAGTAGCTAGGCATTTCAAGCGACCGTCTTTTACCGGTAGCCTTCGTATATCGAGCTATGAGCGACAGTAGCGAGAACCCGAACCAGCAGTGGACGAAGCTCGTCGAGAACATGAACGACGCCGTTGCAGAGTCGATGGAACAGAACATGAAGGCCTCCTCGGCGTTCATGGAATCGTGGAGCGACGCGATGGAGGAGTCGATGCCCGAACAGGGGGAGATGGCCGAGGCGATGGAGGGGTACAACGACGCCTACGAGGTGTGGCTCGACGCCGCCGAACAGATGTTCGAGCGGACGAATGACGCCGCCGAGGGCGAAGACGTCGCGATGTCGGAGTTCCGCGACATCTGGCTGCAGAGCGCCAACGAGGCGTTCAAGCAAGTGATGAGCACGTCGGCGTACGCCGCCGCCAACGGCCAACTCGTCAGTGCGATGATGGACCTCCAAGAGCAGACCGACGAGATCAGCGAGGATACCCTCGAACAACTCGGCATGCCGACCGGCTCGGACATCGAGGAGGTCGGCGAACGACTCGTCGAACTCGAACGCCGACAGCACCGCGTCGAAAAGAAACTCGACCGCGTCATCGAGGCACTCGAATGAGCTCGAACGACCCCTTCTCCTTTGCGTTGAACGCCCAACGGGAGTTCTTGGATTCGGCCGTCGAGGCCGCCGAGAAATCGACCGTCGCGGCGGACCAGATGGAGAAAATCGAGAACGTCGACGTGGGGCAGACGCCGAGTGAGGTCGTCTACACGGAGAACAAACTGGAGTTGCTCCACTACGAGTCGATGACCGACGAGCAACACAAGACGCCCATCCTCATCGTCTACGCGCTCATCAACAAGCCGTTCATCCTCGATTTACAGCCCGACCGCAGCGTCGTCCGGCGACTGCTGGAGGCGGGCCACGACGTGTACCTCGTCGACTGGAACGAGCCCTCGAAACTCGACCAGCACCTCACGCTGGACGACTACGTCAACCGCTACATCGACAACTGCGTCGACGTGGTCAGAGAGCGCTCCGGACAGGACAGCATCAACATCCTCGGCTACTGCATGGGCGGGACGATGACCGCGATGTACACCGCCCTCCACGGGGAGAAAGTCCGGACGCTGGGGCTGATGGCCGCCGGGCTCTGCTTCGACGACACCGGCGGCGTCCTCGAGTTGTGGGGCGACGACGAGTACTACGACCCACGTGACGTCGTCGACGTCTTCGGCAACGTCCCCGCGGAGATGCTCGACGTCGGCTTCGCGCTGATGGACCCCGTCGCCAACTACGTCTCGAAGTACGTCCGACTGTACGACAACATCGAGAACGACGACTTCGTCGAGAACTTCGCCCGGATGGAACGGTGGCTCGGCGAGGGCATCGACCTCGCCGGCGAGGCGTACATCCAGTTCCTCGAGGACATCTACCAGGAGAACAAACTGTACAACAACGAACTGTACCTGAACGGGACACACGTCGACATCACCGACATCGACGTTCCCATCCTCCAGATAACCGGCGAGTACGACCACCTCATCCCCTCGGAGTCGAGCAAGCCGTTCAACGAGGTCGTCGGCAGCACGGACACCGAGGTCATCGAGTATCCGACCGGTCACATCGGACTCGCGGTGTCGGGGTCGAGTCACCGCGACGTCTGGCCCCGCGTCGCCGAGTGGTACATCGAGAAGTCCACCGACGACCCCGAACACCTCGATGAGGTCGAGACGGCCGTCGAGGAGGCGACCGACCAAATCGGCATCGAGGAAATCGACGTGGACGTCGAAACCGACGAGGAGGCAGTCGAAGCCGAAGCAGGTGCCATCGAGGAGGCCGTCGCCGAGGAGGCCGACGAGGAAATCGAGGCCGAAGCGGTCGACCCCGCCGGTACCGAGGGTTCGGACCTCGAAGAGCTCGAAGGAATCGGCCCGACGTACGCCGAGCGACTGCGAGAGGCCGGCATCCGAACCATCGCCGAACTCGCCGAGGCCGACGCCGAGGCCGTCGCCGAAGCCGCGGAAGTCGGGACTGCACGCGCAGAAGACTGGATTCAGCAGGCGACGAACTGATTCGGCGGCAACGAACCGATTCGTCAGCGACGGGCTACGCCGCGGTCGGTTGGCCGCCGCCGGCCGGTCGTGCCGGCGGGGCCGTCGGTTCCAGTGGCGTGGGTGGATTCGACGCCGCAACGGCGGTGTCCGCTGGCGCGGTCATCCCCGAGAACTGCAGACGGACGTAACCGAGATACGGGATGCGGACCTCGGCCGTGCCGATTATCCACTCGGGTTTGACGACCGTCGAGACGCCCATTATCTGGTCGTAGTTGGGGTTGGCGTCACCCAGCGTGACGAATCCGGCGTGTGGGGCCGGACAGGTCCGGACCTGATTGCAGCTGACGGAGCCGCTGACCTGTGGGTCAGTCCGTTGGACCCAGTTCTCGCCGGCTTCGACCCACAGCATCGACCGGTGTATCACCGGCGTCTCCGTCGGGTCGCCGTTCGGCATGAACACGATTACGTCGCCGTATCCGTTGAACTCGGTGTGTCCCACCTCGCGTGCGGTCTCGGCCGGAATCACCCCCGTCGACTTTCCCTCGTGGACGGGCGCTTCCTCGGGGACGAACCGCTCGTTGTCGACGATGAACACGAGGTCGCCTTTCTCCATGTTGGGAACCATGCTGCCCGATTCGATGGCGACCATCGGTGGCCAGATGCCGCTGATGGCGAAGAGAATCAGGCCGACGGCCAGCACGGCCGCGACGCTCGTCACCACGTCCCGCATGTACAGAACGACCTCCTTGTCTGTCGTCCAGAACCACTTGAACCAGCCGACCACGCCGGATGGTCGTTCCTCCCTCGGGGCGTCGCCGGCGTCGGACGGTTCGTTCGGCGGACCGGAACCGTCCTCTCGGTCGGTCATTGCAACCCCGTAGCGGCCCGGTCCGTTTGAACGTTCTGGGTCCGCTACACTTTTGCCCGCCGACAGCAACCTCCGTCTGTGCCAAACGAGGAACCGGCGCGTCTCGCCACCGAACTCGCCAGCCACGGCTACACCGCCGACCGGGAGGCGATTACGCTGCTCGCCCGCGCGGAGAACCCCGCGGAGGCGCTGTTGGTGGCTGTCGAGGCTACGCCCGACAACGCGCTGAAACTCTCGGCGGCCGACGTTCGTGACGCCCTCGACGGCACGCCACGCGCCCGCCGAGACCCGATTTCGGGAAGCGACGGGAACACGGCGGCCGAATCGACGGCGGCCGACGGCGTGACGGACACCACAGCGACCGACCCGGGTGAAGCGGCCACATCGGGGACCGCAGCGACTTCCGAAGCGTCGCCGACGCCGAAAACGGGAACTGAGCGGTCGGCGGAAGACCCCTCTGTTTCAACTGGAACTCGCCAGTCCGAATCGAGCGGTTCGGGAGGTGCGTCTCCAGTTGAAACGAAGGGGTCTTCGAGCGGGCGAGACACCGACCCTTCGCTGCGCTCGCTGGAAATCGGCAACGACATGACCGGCCACTCGACCGGAACCGGCGAGTACGAGGACTTCGTGGCGACGTTTCGGGACCGCTACGACCGGCTTTCGGGGAAACTGAAGGGTCGGGTCAACCACCGCAACGCGACGGCGCTGCAGGCAAGCCCCGGCGGTGGCGACGCCGGCATGGTCGGGATGGTCTCGGACGTCCGCTCGACCGCAAACGGCCACTGGATTATCGAGTTAGAGGACACGACGGGCGTGTTCCCCTGTCTCGTGATGAAGGACAAGGACATCGCCGCCCTCGTCGAGGAGTTGCTGTTCGACGAGGTCATCGCCGTCGACGGGACGCTCTCTGACGACGGGAGCATCATGTTCGTCGACAGCCTCCACTTCCCGGACGTCCCCCGGACGTACAAGCCATCGACGGCGGACCGCCACGTTCAGGCCGCGCTCATCAGCGACGTCCACGTCGGCAGCGAGGAGTTCATGGTCGACGCCTGGCAGCGGTTCACGTCGTGGCTCCACACCGAGGAGGCAGAGAACATCGAGTATCTGCTGTTGGCCGGTGATATGGTCGAGGGCGTCGGCGTCTACCCCGACCAAGACGACGAACTCGACATCGTCGACATCTTCGACCAGTACGAGGCGTTCTCGGAGCACCTCAAGGAAGTCCCCGGCGACATGGAAATCGTCATGATACCCGGCAACCACGACGCGGTCCGGCTCGCGGAGCCGCAACCCGGCTTCGACGAGGAGTTGCGCGACATCATGACGGCCCACGACGCCCGCATCGTCTCGAACCCGGCGATGGTCTCCGTCGAGGGTGTCTCGGTGTTGATGTATCACGGCGTCTCCTTAGACGAGGTCATCGCCGAACTCCCCGAGGAGAAGGCCAACTACGACGAGCCACACAAGGCGATGTACCAACTGCTGAAGAAACGCCACGTCGCCCCGCAGTTCGGCGGTCACACCCGACTGGCTCCCGAGGAGAAGGACTACCTCGTCATGGACGAGGTGCCAGACGTGTTCCACACCGGCCACGTCCACAAACTCGGGTGGGGGAAGTACCGGAACGTGCTGGCGGTGAACTCCGGCTGTTGGCAGGCCCAGACCGACTTCCAGAAGAGCGTCAACATCGACCCCGACGCCGGGTTCGCGCCGATTCTCGACCTCGATACGCTGGATATGACGGTTCGGAAGTTCACCTGACCACCTGTTGGGAGCATCCGCTACGTCTCACGACCACCCGATAGAGGGAATCGAGACTATAGTGACAGAAGCTAGCACATCTACAATTTCTATAAATTGTTAATAAATATCGCGGCAAACAACGGTGTGTGACGGTGTCACATCGTCACCCTTATGTACTCAGTGTCAGCTATGCACATGCATGGCACAGGACACGGCCACTCCGGAGACGGTTTCCGAATGCGAGGTCATGGCGTCCATCGACGGCGATGCGAGCGGCGAGCGGCTCATCATCGCAGAACTCTGCCGAGAGGAGGCGTATCTCGCCATGTCCACGGAAGCCACCGTCGACGTAGACGACTGGCGGTAACCGGGTGGTCTGGGGGGTTGGGTGAATCGCGGCCAATTACACAGCGGTCGCTTCGGTAGATGACGTGGTCGACGGCGGGAGAACAGCTTTTTGCTCCCCGCCGTCGTTGCCGTGGATATGGATTACCAGCGCGTCGAGGGCGACCGCGAGTACGTCGCTCGACTGGAACACGGACGGGACTGGCGCGAGCAAATCGAGGCCTTCGCCGACGAGGAGGAAATCGATTCGGCGTTCTTCTTCAGCCTCGGGGCGGTGCAGGACGCGACCGTCTACTTCTACGACCAGACCGAACAGGAGTACTATCCCGTCGAGTTCGACGAGCCGTTCGAGGTGACGACGGCGCTCGGAAACGTCTCGCATCTCGACGGCGAGCGCTTCGCCCACACCCACGTCACCCTCTCGCGGGAGGACGGCTCGATGGTCGGCGGCCACCTCGATTCGGCGACCACCTTCGCCGGCGAGTTGTACCTCCGGGAGTTCGACGCCCACCTCGAACGCGAACACGACGACGTGACCGACCTCGACCTCTGGCCGCTGTAGATGCGAGACGACGACGAAGCGTACTTCGAGCGGTTGGAGTCCGGCCTCGACGAGGCGATGGCACTCGCCCGGGAGGCCCGACAGCGCGGCGGCGACCCCACCGAGGACGTCGAAATCCCCATCGCCAAGGACATGGCCGACCGCGTCGAGAACATCCTCGGCATCGACGGCGTCGCAGAACGCGTCCGGGAGATGGAAGAAAACCCCGACCTCTCCCGGGAGGAGGCCGCCCTCGAACTCGCCGAGGACTTCGCCGAAGGGAGAGTCGGCGACTACGACTCCCGTGCCGGGAAGGTCGAAGGCGCCGTCCGGACCGCGGTGGCGCTGTTGACCGAGGGCGTCGTCGCCGCACCCATCGAGGGCATCGACCGCGTCGAAATCCTCGACAACGACGACGGCACGGAGTTCATCAACGTCTACTACGCCGGACCGATTCGCTCCGCGGGCGGGACCGCACAGGCACTGTCGGTGCTGGTGGCCGACTACACCCGGACGCTCATCGGCATCGAGGAGTTCAAACCCCGCGACGAGGAGGTCGAACGCTACGCCGAGGAGTTGGCGCTGTACGACAACGAAACCGGCCTGCAGTACAGTCCGAAGGACGCCGAGACGAAGTTCATCGCCCGGAACATGCCCATCATGCTCGACGGGGAGGCGACGGGCGACGAGGAGGTCTCGGGGTTTCGGGACCTCGAACGTGTCGATACGAACAACGCCCGCGGTGGGATGTGTCTCGTCTTGGGGGAGGGTATCGCCCAGAAGGCACCGAAGATTCAGCGATACACCTCCCAACTGGAGGAGGTCGACTGGCCGTGGCTTCAGGATCTCATCGACGGGACCTACAAGAAAGACAACGGGGAGAGCGGCGACGCCGAGACGGACGACGACAGCGACGAAGAGGCCACAGAGGAGTCCGAGGACGCCGAACCCGAGGAAGACGCCGAATCCGAGGGCCACGACGGCCCGCCGCGTCCGGAGCCCTCGACGAAGTTCCTCCGGGACCTCATCGCCGGCCGGCCCGTCTTCGGCCACCCCTCCGAAGAGGGTGGCTTCCGACTCCGCTACGGTCGCTCGCGGAACCACGGCTTCGCGACCGCAGGCGTCCATCCGGCGACGATGCATCTCGTCGACGACTTCCTCGCGACCGGCACCCAAATCAAGACCGAACGCCCGGGGAAAGCCGCCGGCGTCATTCCCGTCGACAGCATCGAGGGGCCGACGGTCAAACTCGCCAACGGCGACGTTCGCCGCATCGACGACCCAGCAGAGGCCTTGGAGATACGCAACGGCGTCGAGGCCATCCTCGATTTGGGCGAGTACCTCGTCAACTACGGCGAGTTCGTCGAGAACAACCACCCACTCGCCCCGGCTTCCTACACGCCGGAGTGGTGGAAACACGACCTCGCGGCCGCCGGCGCCGACGTACAGGCCCTCGAGGACTCTCCGCGCGTGGACCTCGAACACCCCGACACCGAACGGGTCCTCGAGTGGGTCGACGAGTACGACGCCCCGCTTCACCCCGAACACACACCCCTCTGGCACGACCTCGATATCGAGCGGTTCGAGGCGCTGGCCGAGGCGGCCAGCGACGGCCACTGGGCTGAATCCGACGGCGCCGCCGTCGCACCGAGCGAATCGACCACGGCCGCCAACCGCACGCTCGTCCTCCCGCGAACTGAGCCCGTCCGGGAGGCGCTGGAGGTCCTCATCGTCGAACACACCCAAGGCGAGGAGACGCTGACGGTCCCCGACGCCGTGCCGCTGGTGCGTTCGCTCGGCCTCACCGACGACCTCGAACGGACGTGGGAGTCGGGCGAGCTGTCGTCAGCCGCTCGAAACTACGACGGCGGCGAAAACGCGGTGAAGGCCGTCAACGAGGTCGCACCCTTCGAGATACAGGAGCGAGCGCCGACACGCATCGGCTGTCGGATGGGTCGCCCCGAGAAATCCGAGAAGCGAGACCTCTCGCCGGCGGTTCACACCCTGTTTCCCATCGGCGAGGCCGGCGGTTCCCAGCGCGACATCGCCGCCGCCGGCAAACACGCCGAGACCATGCAGGACACCCCAGGGATGGTCGAGGTGCAGGTCGGACGGCGGAACTGCCCCGATTGTGGCACCGAAACTCACCGCGCTCGCTGTCCCGACTGCAACGCCGTCACCGACCCCCACTACGTCTGCTACGACTGCGATATCGACGTCGAACCGGACGAGGCCGGCCGGGCTATCTGTCCGCGCTGTGAGCGGGAGGCCGACGCCGTCCAGACGAAGACCATCGACGTCAACGACGAGTACCGAACGGCGCTGTCGAACGTCAAAGAACGGGAAAACGCCTTCGACGTGCTGAAAGGCGTCAAGGGACTCACCTCCAAACACAAGGTCCCCGAACCCATCGAGAAGGGCGTCCTTCGGGCGAAGAACGGCGTCTCGTCGTTCAAGGACGGCACCGTCCGCTACGACATGACCGACCTCCCCGTCACGTCGGTCCGGGCGTCGGAACTCGACGTGACCGTCGGCCAACTGCAGGCGCTGGGCTACGAGGAGGACATCCACGGCCAACCGCTGACCCACGAGGACCAACTGGTCGAGTTGCGGGTTCAGGACGTGGTGCTCTCCAATGGCGCGGCCGAACACATGATTCGGACCGCCGACTTCGTCGACGACCTGCTGGAGCAGTACTACGGACTCGACCGCTTCTACGAACTCGAGGACCGCGACGACCTCGTCGGCGAGTTGGTGTTCGGGATGGCACCCCACACCTCCGCCGCAGTTGTCGGAAGAGTGATTGGTTTCACCTCGGCGGCGGTCGGATACGCTCATCCGTACTTTCACGCCGCGAAGCGTCGGAACTGTGACGGGGACGAAGACTGCGTCATGCTCCTCATGGACGGACTTCTCAACTTCTCGAAGTCTTTTCTCCCGAACCAGCGCGGAGGGCGGATGGACGCGCCGCTGGTCATGTCCTCGCGCATCGACCCCGCCGAAATCGACGACGAGGCCCACAACATGGACATCGCCTCGTCGTACCCGCGGGAGTTCTACGAGGCGACGCGTGAGATGGCCGACCCCGGCGAGGTTGAGGACCTCGTCCAAATCGGCGAGGACACGCTCGGAACCGACGACCAGTACCGCGGGTTCGAACACACCCACGACACGACCGACATCGCGCTCGGGCCGGACCTCTCGGCGTACAAGACGCTGGGCGACATGATGGAGAAGATGAACGCCCAACTGGAACTGTCGCGAAAACTCCGGTCGGTCGACGAGACCGACGTGGCCGAGCGGGTCATCGAGTACCACTTCCTTCCGGACATCATCGGCAATCTGCGGGCCTTCTCCAGACAGGAGACGCGGTGTCTCGACTGCGGGGAGAAGTTCCGTCGGATGCCGCTGACCGGCGACTGCCGGGAGTGTGGCGGCCGGGTGAACCTCACCGTCCATCAGGGGTCGGTGAACAAGTACATCGACACCGCGATTCAGGTCGCCGAGGAGTACGGCTGTCGGGAGTACACGAAACAGCGGTTGCAGATTCTCGACCGCTCGCTGGAGTCCATCTTCGAAGACGACACCAACAAACAGAGCGGGATTGCGGATTTCATGTGACGCGACCTTTTTGCCCCATGCCGGCACAGTAGGGGGTAGATGGAACGCGAGGAGTTGGAGACGATTCCGGGGGTCGGCGCGAAAACCGCCGAGCGCTTGACCGAGCTCGACGACCCCGAAGCCGCGCTCGCGGCAGGCGACGTGGCGACGCTGGCGAGGGCACCCGGCATCAGCGACGGGCGGGCGGCCCGCATCGCTCGCGCCGCGATTCGGGACCGACACGGCGACGACGGCGACTTCCTCGCGACCGCGCGTGCACGCGAAATTTACGAGGACGCACTCGGATTGCTCCAAGAGCGTGCGGTCACCCACTACGCCGAGAAGCGGTTGGAGACGCTGTATCCAAGCGCTTCGGAGTCGCGCATCGAGGAGGTTCGGGCGTTCGCGAGCGAGGCCGTCGAACGCGAACCGACGCCGGAGGTCCGCGAGGCGTTGGAGGGCGTCGAACCGCTCGAAGCACCACGAGACGTTCGAGTACGGGACCGGTGTCTGGCGACGAACGACGCCGAAACCTACTCCGAAGCGCGGGAGGCCGTCCCCGAGATGAGCGTCGAGTTGGTCGAAGACGCCCGCGGCATCGCCGATTTGGCGCGGGGGTACTCGACGGTCGTCGTTCTCGATGCGGGGTTCACCGGCGTCGAGGTCGACGGCGACGTTCGAGTCGAACCGAACGCATTGGAGGACCCCGTGAGCGTCGTCCCCGAGCGGACGCTGGCCTTTTTCGCCCGCAATCGAGACCGACTGCGGGCCGCTGCCGCCGTTCATCGAGCCGCGGGCATCGACGCACCCTGTGACATCGAGACGCTGGACGAGGCGCTGTCGCGGCTCAACGAGGACGGAACCGTCGCCGGCGATGACGACCTCGAAGCCCTCGAAGACGCGGTTTCGGACCTCGACGCTGCCGTTTCGATGGCCGAAGGCGTCGCCAACGACCACCTCCGGGAGGCCATCGAGGAACGCGACGTGACAATCGAGGGGACAGACTTGCTGTCGTTGGTCGAGCGCGGCGCGGGCGTCGACTCGCTTCTCGAACGGGAGTTAGCCGACGAGTTCGCAGCAGCGGTCGAGGCGGCGCGGGACCGCTTCGTCGACACGCTGGGGGTCGAGGACTACGAATCGCTGGCGCGGCAGGCCTTCGGCGAGGAGCCGACGTTTCCCGTCGAACACGACGAACGCGTCGTCGAGCGGTTGCGCGAGGAGTTGACCGCCGAGCGCGACCGACGGGCCGCGCGGTTGAAGCGGGACCTCGCCGACGACCTCGGCGAGATGCGCGACCCCGCCGAGGAACTCGTCGACGCGGCGCTCGAACTCGACGTCGAACTCACAATCGCCCGGTTCGCCGAGGACTTCGACTGTGTGTTTCCGACGTTCGAAGGCCGGGGGTTCGAGATCGAAGGGGGTCGGTCACCGCTGCTCGACGTGGGCTTCGAGGCGGTCGAACCGGTCGATTACGGCGTCGGGGGCGTCGCATTGCTCTCGGGCGTCAACAGCGGCGGGAAGACGTCGACGCTGGATTTGGTGGCCTTGGTCGTCGTCTTGGGACAGATGGGCCTGCCCGTACCCGCCGAGAGCGTCCGACTGGAGCGCTTCGAGGCGCTGCACTATCAGGCGAAGACACAGGGAACGCTGGATGCGGGTGCCTTCGAGTCGACCCTCCGGGAGTTCGGGTCGCTGGTCGCCGGTGAGCGGACCCGCCTCGTGTTGGTCGACGAGTTGGAATCGATAACCGAACCCGGGGCGAGCGCCGTCATCATCGCGGGCATCCTGGAGGCGCTGACCGAGAGCGATTCCACCGCGGTGTTCGTCTCCCACCTCGCAGGCGAGATACGGGAGGCCGCCGCTGTCGACGTGACTGTCGACGGAATCGAGGCCCTCGGCCTCGAAGACGGCGAACTGCAGGTGAACCGTTCGCCGGTCAAAGACCACCTCGCCCGGTCGACGCCGGAGCTCATCGTCGAGAAGTTGGCCGAAGAGGGCACCGACGACGTGTTCTACCGCGATTTGCTGGAGAAGTTCGACTGAGGCGGGCGAAGTCCCAGCCGAGGCCCACCCGCTCCCCCGAAGGCTTAACACCTGCCGCAGCGTGGTGAAAGTGAAATGGCGGACGACGACATGCTGTCGTGGGACGAGTCGGTGTTCCGCGACGAGCACGTCCTCGAACTGGATTACCTCCCGGAGGCGTTCTTACACCGCGACGAGCAGATGGAGACGCTGAAGTACGCCCTCCGGCCGGCGGTTCGCGGCTCTCGACCGCTGAACGTGATGGCTCGCGGGCCGCCCGGAACCGGCAAGACGACGGCCGTCCAGAAACTGTTCGACGAACTCACGAGCGTCAGCGACATCGAAGTCGTCCGTGTGAACTGTCAGGTCGACTCGACGCGGTACGCCGTGTTTTCGCGGCTGTTCGAGGGACTGTTCGACTACGAGCCGCCGACCTCCGGCATCTCGTTTAAGAAACTGTTCGGACAGATTACCGACCACCTCGTCGAGGAAGACGAGGTCCTCATCGTCGCGCTGGACGACGTGAACTACCTCTTCTACGAGGACGAGGCCTCCGATACGCTGTACTCGCTGCTGCGAGCCCACGAGGCACACTCCGGGGCGAAAATCGGCGTCATCGTCGTCTCATCGGACCTCGATTTGGACGTCATCGAGGAACTCGACGGCCGGGTACAGTCGGTGTTTCGCCCCGAGGAGGTGTACTTCTCGGCGTACGGCGAGCGCGAAATCGTCGACATCCTCAGAGAGCGCGTCGAACGCGGCTTCCGAGAGGGCGTCGTGGGGACGCGAGTCTTGGACCGAGTCGCCGAACACACCGCCGACAGCGGCGGTGACCTCCGGGTCGGTATCGACCTGCTCCGACGGGCCGGCCTGAACGCCGAGATGCGCGGGTCGACGGAAGTGAGCGTCGACGACGTCGACGACGCCTACGAGAAGGCCAAGTACGTCCATCTTTCCCGGCATCTTCGCGGCCTCTCGGAATCCGAAGCCGCCCTCGTCAGAGTGCTCGCGGAATACGACGGCCAACGCGCCGGCGATGTCTACGAGGCGTTCAGCGAGACGACCGACCTCGGCTACACTCGCTACTCCGAAATCATCAACAAACTCGACCAACTCGGCCTCATCGATGCCGAGTACACGAACGTCGAGGGGCGAGGACGTTCGCGGGCGCTGTCGTTGTCGTACGATTCCGACGCGATTCTCGACCGACTGGAAGAGTAGGAAGCGGGACTAATTCCAAGAGTGAGAAGCGTTCCGGTTCAGCGGTCGCCCGGTTCGTCGCCCATCCACTGCTCCGGCACCTGAATGACGTAGCGGCCGTTCTCCTGGAGGGCGATGATGTACTCCTCGCGGTCGTACAGTTCCATGAGATTGAGTTCGTACTGGCCGGGTTCGACGATTTTGATTGATTCGAACTGGTCGTTCAGTTGCTCGCGGAGTTCGGTGAGGTCGGGGTCGTCGCCGGACGGTTCGCTGACGACCCGGCCCTCGGCTTCGGGTTCGACGTCCGCCAACCCCCCGTCGTCGGTGTCGTCGTCGCGCTCCGATTCGGAGAGTTCAGTCGAGGAGACGACATCGGACCGGGCGCTGGCCTGTGCGAGGTCCTCGTCGTCAGTCTCCCGCTGTTTGCGGCGGGCGTCCGCGTCGATGATTTCGCCGTCCGACTCGGTCGTCGAGGAAGCGTTCGACTCCGGCGTCGAGGAGGCGTCCGTCCCCGAACTCGAAGCCTCGGCTTCGCTCGGCCACTCGGCGTTCGGGTCGGGGGATTCCGCTGGGGATTCAGGCGTCGTGGAGACGAAATCCCGAACTTTCGTCGTCGCGCGACCGACCGTTTCGGCGACCGAAGAGTCCGGCGTCTCCGGTGGGTCCGGCGGCTCTTCACGCGAAGGCGTCTCCTCGGGGTGCTCCGGAACCGGCTCACCTTCCGGATGGAACTGGAACTTGTTGCCGCCACACTCCGGACAGCCCGACAGCATCTCCTTGGAGCCGTCGGCGAACGTGTGGCCGCATCCGGTACACTGGTGTGGCATAGGGTGGTGGTTCGCGCGTTACGTGCGCGTGATGAGGGTACTGATGAGGGTCTCGTCTTTGTGCAGTGTCTCGATGCGGTTCGCCGGACCGATGACGGTCAGTTTGTTCGGCTCGTCTTTCCCCATGAGGCGGCCGAGAAATCCGCTGTCGCCGCCGTCACCGCCCGGATACGTTTCGATTTCGATGCCGGTGAAGCCGTCGGGGTTGATTTCCGACATCGTCACCTCGATGAGTTTCGACTCCTCTTCGGGTTCCAGCCCTTCCTCGAGGATGACGATGTTGCCGTCGTGGACGCCGTCGAGGATGAGGCGAATCTTCTCCATCGTCCGCATGTCCTGCATCCGCTCGGCGCTTATCATGTCGATTTGGATGCCGTCACCCAGTCCCTCGCCGTCGTCGTCGGTGGTTATCTCGGGCATGGTGTCACCCGAAGTACTCCGCTATTTTGTCGTACACTTCGTCCATGTTGTCACCCTCCAGCGCCGACAGCGGAACCGTCTCGTGTTGGGGGAACGCGTTGCTGATTCGCTGAACGCTTGCCTCTTCGAGGTCGATTTTGTTCGCGAAAATCAACACCGGCAGGTCCTGGCTCTCGATGATGCCGATGAGCATCGTGTTCACCTGCGTGAACGGGTCCTCAGTGGCGTCGAGGACGTAGATGACGCCGTCGACGTCTTCCCGAAGCCAGTGCATGGCCTCGGCGACCCCTTCGGTCGCCTCACGGGAGCGACGGACGGCGTCGTCCTTCTCGATGTCGTGTTCGAGGAACTCCTTGTAGTCGACTTTCGTCGTGACGCCGGGTGTGTCCACCACGTCGATGGTGACGGACTTGCCGTTTCGCTTGATTTCCACGTTCTCCTTGCGCCGTGCGCGTCGCGTTTCGTGGGGAACGTGGCTCTCGGGACCGATGGCGTCGCCGGTCCAGTCGCGAGCGATACGATTGGCGAGCGTCGTCTTGCCCGCGTTCGGAGGGCCGTAAATGCCGATTCGCTTCGGCTCGCTGCCCGCAAACAGGCTCGACGTCGCCCGGGAAATACTCGATTTGAGTTCGGTTAACAGTCCCATCTCATCCTCCCGCGGCCCCGATTTCGACTCGAAATCGGAGTCGCTCTGCACGTACTACCATACCGCATTCACTTAACTGTGTGTCAGACACACGTAACGGAACGGACAGAACCTCTGGCGTTTCCAGCGGCGTGAGCCCCGAATCCGGGCGTATCGGGGGACGTCCTCGGAGGGAGAACCGCTTTGATATCTCGATGGGTGCCACACGCACTCCGAGACCAGCCGGTGGGGGCGACTCAGTTCTTGCAGCTGAATTCTGGCAACTCAGTCAAGGCGGTCCGACTCTAACCAGTCCGACTCTACACCCGTTGGGTTCGGATACCGTCGACCTCCTAGACACCCCCACCCCCTTGTTTCAACTGGAACGAGAAAAGGGAGGGGCAGGGGTGGCGAGGAGTCGGGTTAGATATTAGCGAATCTAGATGAACTCGATGAGCTAGACTAGAATTTCGGCTACTGGCTCTAGATTCCTAGCAACACAACAAAGAAAACAACTAGACTAATTCCTTTCTTTTCTAGTGCGGCTTTGGTTTTAGTGTAGGAGATATAAACCTTACTGACTAGGGAGGCACCCTGACGTGTTCACCCCCACCCTCACTTCTCACGTTCCACCCGAAACGAAGGGGTGTGGGGGTACTCCCTTACGTTTCCCGTGCATCAACTGGAACATTCACTCACCGTCATTTAGCCGGCTTCCGAGGTCCGCCAAAACGTCTCCGTATCAGTAACCAAGGCCTTCGAATCGGCCTTAAGACCGCTTTACTCACCCATGAACTGCTCGTCGGTTCGTCCTAAACCCGGCCACCGAGTCCTGATACGTCACGAATGTCTAGTGAAGACGAGCCGAGTACAAACTCGCCGAGACTGACTCAATCGTAATTTCAGGCAGTCGCACCGCAACGTTTAATACCGCATTCCACCATCGGTTCCCCTGCATCAATTGGACGGCCCGATTCGACCTGATTCCACACAGCAGGCGTCTATCGCCTCTCTTTGGCCTGCTCGGCCGTCGCGCAGCGACGTTCCACCTGAAACAGGGGGGTTCAGAACGATGACAGACGACGACTCGAACACATCAACTGACGGAGGTGATAGTTCGGCGGTACCCGACGATTCGGATGTCGGTACCTCGACCACCGAGGAGAGTCGTGTCTCCACCGACGACTCGGCCTCGACAGGGACGGATGCGTCCGAGAGTACCGATGCGGCGACCGACGAGGGAGAGGTACAGACGTCCGAATCCGAGCAAACAGCCCCGGACGATGTGGATTCTCCACCGGAAGCGGAGGGGTCGTCACTCGGCGGCGGTGTCGACGCCGGCGTCGACACAGACACACAGGGACGCAGCGTCGACGGGTTCTCCGGGGGTGTCGACTTGGAGGACCTCGACCTCGACGACGCCGACGACGAGGAGGCCGACGAAGCCTCCCGTGGGCTGTTCGACGATCTCCTTGAAGGGGAACCCATCTTCGAGAACAAGGAGGTCCTCCGTCCCTCCTACACCCCGCGGAAACTTCCCCACCGCGAGGAGCAGATTAACAACATGGCGACCATCCTCGTCACTGCATTGCGCGGGGAGACGCCGTCGAACATTCTCATCTACGGCAAGACGGGGACCGGAAAGACCGCCAGCGCGAAGTTCGTCTCCGAGGAGTTGGAGACGACCTCCGAGAAGTACGAGGTTCCCTGTGAGGTCGAGTACATCAACTGCGAGGTGACCGACACCCAGTACCGCGTGCTCGCACAGCTCGCGAACAAGTTCATCGAGAAAAACGAGGCGTACATCGAGCGCCGACTCGACGAACTCGACGACCTTCGGGACGACGCCGCGGCGGACCCCGCTGTTCTCGATGACACCGAGTTCGACAGCGTTGCAGCGGTCGAAACGAGGATTCGGGACCTCGAAGACGACCTCGAAGAGTTCGAACCCGTCCCGATGACGGGATGGCCGACGGACCGTGTGTACTCGACGTTCTTCGACGCGGTCGACTACCACGAGCGCGTCGTCGTCATCATGCTCGACGAGATCGACAAACTCGTCGAGAAGTCGGGCGATGACACGCTCTACAATCTCTCGCGGATGAACTCCGAGTTGGAGAACTCTCGCGTCTCGATTATGGGCATCTCCAACGATCTGAAGTTCACCGACTTCCTCGACCCGCGGGTCAAATCCAGTCTGGGCGAGGAGGAAATCGTCTTCCCGCCGTACGACGCGACCCAACTCCGGGACATCCTCCAGCACCGCTCGGAAATCTCGTTTAAACCCGACACGCTCTCCGACGACGTGATTCCGCTGTGTGCGGCCTTCGCCGCACAGGAACACGGCGACGCCCGTCGAGCGCTGGACCTGCTTCGAACCGCGGGCGAACTCGCCGAACGCGACCGTACCGAAACCGTCGAGGAAAAACACGTCCGTCACGCCCAGGAGAAAATCGAACTCGACCGGGTCGTCGAGGTGGTCCGGACGCTCCCGACCCAGTCGAAACTCGTCCTCTATGCCACCATCCTGCTCGAGGAAAACGGCGTTCACAACATCAACACCGGCGAGGTGTTCAACATCTACAAGCGACTCTGTCAGGAAATCGACGCCGACGTGCTCACCCAACGGCGGGTCACCGACCTCATCAGCGAACTCGACATGCTCGGCATCGTCAACGCCGTCGTCGTCTCGAAGGGTCGCTACGGTCGGACGAAGGAAATCAGCCTCTCGGTTCCACTCGACGAAACCGAAGCCGTCCTGCTGTCGGACTCCCGAGTCGGCGAGGTCGAAGAGGCCCAACCGTTCGTGCAGGCGCGGTTCGATAACTAACGACCTTTTTCCACGGCGCGCGGAGCACGCCGGGAAAAACGTCGATGAAAAAGACACTGCGGGCCTCCCTATGGTCGGCCCTTGGTCCCGCGTCTCGCGATGCTCGACGCGGTGTGGTTCGAAAGACGCCGTTGGCGTCTTTCGTCATGCGAAAAGAGCGCTTTGCGCTCTTTTCAGCAAACCGCTTGCTCACTCCGTTCGCTCGCGGATGCTCGTCCTCCATTGAACCCCTTCGTTTCGTTTGGAGAATCGTATCCTTACTCCCCGACAACGGCCTCGGCTTCCACCTCGACGACGTACTCGGGACCGATGAGACTCGACACCTCGACCATCGTCGAGGCGGGCCGTACGTCCCCGAAGAACTCGCCGTGAACCTCGCCGATGGTCTCCCAGTCGTCGGCGTCGACGACGTACATCCGGGTTCGAACCACGTCCTCGCGACGACCGCCGGCGTCCTCGATGGCGTCGACGACGATTTCCAGTGCTCTGCGGGTTTGTCGCTCCGGGTCGCCGGGTGCGACGGGGTCGCCGTCTTCGTCGGTCGCCGTCGTCCCCGACACGAGGATTCGGTCACCGACGCACATTGCTCGCGAGTAGCCGACCTTCGGTTCCCACTCGGTGCCCGTCGAGATGCGGTTGCGTTCCATACGCCTCTCCGTGGCGCCGACCGCATAACTCCGACGCGACGGAACTGAAGGCTTTAAACGGGTTCCCGCGGAACGCTCGCATATGAGTCAGGCCACCAAAGTCGTCCTCGGGACGGTCGGCATCTCGGTCGTCGTCGCCCTCGTGTTGCTCGTCGTCATCTCGATGGCGTGAGGCGAGATGTTCGAACCACGTGAACTCGACGGAGAACTCGAAGCGCTCCGGGAAGCAGATGCTCCCGGAGCAATCGTCCTCGATGTCGAGGGGGACTTCGAGACGCTTCCACCCGAAGTCGCGGAGAGCCTTCTCCCGATAGTCGATTCGCTGGACCCGCTTGCCTACCCCGAGGCGTGGGTCCCCGACGACGCACCCGAAACGCTGCACCGAATCGCGGGCGGGGAGTTCACCATTGGCGCGCCGGGCGACGGCGGCGTCGCGTGGACGCGACAGACCGACCCGCCGGTCGTCTTCGTCAAACCGCGACTTGAGGGGTCTCCCCAGGGGTTCATCGATTTCCTCATCGCCAACGCCGTAGTCGAAATCGGAATCGGCCTCCCGGAACAGTTCCTCGGATTCTTCGAGGACCGATACGTCGCCTTCGACGAGACGGTGCCGCTGTCGTCGGCCGACACCTACCAACTTGCCGCCGCGCTGTTCGACGCCTACGTCGGCCTACATACCCGCGATGTCTTCGAGACGTGGGACGAGGAGTACCCGGGTCTGTACGAGGAGTGGGTCGACGCCGGCAAGCGCCTCGAACCGCGACTGTCCGGCCTCTCCGGCGATGTCGCGAATGGACGCACCGACTTCGCCGACGCCGCGGAACTGGCCTGTGCGGCGGTCAAACACGACGTCGAGGTTCCGACGCCGTTTTCGGCGCTGAACACGAGCGCCTACCGCGACCACGGCGCCGATTTTGCAGTACAGTGGGCCGAAAAGACGTTCGAGGCGTTGGGCGGGGACTGATTTTCCTCGGCGTTATTGGAACGCCTGGAAGCCGGTGAGGTCCGAGCCGAGAATGAGGGTGTGGATGTCGTGGGTGCCCTCGTAGGTGTAGACGGTTTCGAGGTTCGTCATGTGCCGCATCGGCGAGTAGTCGGCGGTGATGCCGTTGCCGCCAATCATCTCACGAGCGATGCGTGACTGATTGCGAGCCATGCGGACGTTGTTGCGTTTGGCCATCGAGACGTGTTCGGGCCGCAACTCGCCGCGCTCCTTGAGGTCGGTCAGCCGGTAGATGAGAAGTTGTGCCAGCGTAATCTGGGTGGCCATCTCCGCGAGTTTGTCCTGTTGGAGTTGGAACCGTGCGATGGGACCGCCGAACTGCTCGCGGTCGGTGGCGTACTGCCGTGCCGTCTCGAAGCAGTCCCGTGCCGCGCCGACGGCGCCCCACGCGATACCGAACCGCGCCTGCGTGAGACACGACAGCGGTCCCTTCATCCCTTCGACGCCCGGGAGCACGTCGCTTTCCTCGACGCGCACGTCGTCGAGGTGGATTTCTCCCGTAATCGAGGCGCGAAGGGAGAGTTTCTCGTCGATTTTGTTCGTCGTCACGCCGGCTTTGTCGGTGTCGACGAGGAATCCGCGGACGGTGTCGTCGTCGTCGGAGCGGTCCTTCGCCCAGACGAGAGCCACGTCGGAGATGGGGGAGTTCGTAATCCACGTCTTCGCGCCGTTGAGGACGTAGCCGTCGCCGTCGGCTTCGGCGTGGGTTTCCATCGCCGAGGGGTTCGAGCCGTGTTCGGGTTCGGTGAGGCCGAAACAGCCCACCTTCTCGCCCGACCCGAGGTCCCAGAGGTACTCCTCTTTCTGCTCTTCGCTGCCGAAGGAGTGAATCGGGTACATGACGAGGGCGCCCTGGACGGAGGCCATAGAGCGGAGTCCGGAGTCGCCGGCTTCGAGTTCCTGCATCAAGATGCCGTAGGCGCGCTCAGAGAGGTTCGGCAGGCCGTAGCCTTCGAGGTTCGGCGCGTAAAAGCCCAACTCGCCCATCTCGGTGATGAGTTCCTTCGGGAAGGTGCCCTCAATCCAGTGTTCGCCGACGTCGGGCTTGACGCGGTCCTCGACGAAGTCACGAGCGGTGTCTCTGACCATCCGCTCTTCTTCGGTGAGGTCCGCCTCGAGGTTCACGTAATCCAGCATACCAACCCCTTGGAGTGCACCACCAAAAACGCTCGGCCACGCAGTCGGAGTTGTCGACGGCCGCTCACGAAAGAAATCAGTCGTCCGCAGCGGGTTCGGGCCTGTGAGTTACCGCACGTCGGAAGTTTTCGAAGATATCCTTTGCCGCCAGCGCCTCGGCGTAGCGCTCCTCGGTGATGTCGGTACAGACGGACTCGATTTTCTCTTCCGGAAGGTGGTCTTTTCCGCGGACGACATCCTCGGCGGTTTCGGGGTCGTACTCGGGGTGGGACTGCAGTCCCCACACGCGGTCGTGACGGAAGCCGTGGATGCCGTAGTCGTTTTCGGCGATTCGGTCTGCCCCGTCGGGGAGTTCGGTCACCGCATCCGAGTGGGTCGTGAACACGGTAAACGACTCGGGGACACCCTCGAAGATATCGTCGCCGGCGTGTTCGACGGTCCGGTAGCCAAGTTCGTACTCGCCCATCGGTTCGACGGTGCCGCCGAGGGCGTCGGCGAGCAACTGGTGGCCCCAACAGATGCCGAGCGCCGGCAGGTCTCGCTCGATTGCGCCGCGAACCCACTCTCTGGTCGCCTCTATCCACGGTTCGTCGTCGTACACCGACGACCGCGACCCGGAGACGACGACGCCGTCGAAGCCGTACCCCTCGGGGAACCGTCCCTCTGAAACCCCGAACACCGAGAGGTCGGCGTCGAGTTCCCGTCGGAAGTTCCGTGGGGTGTTGGGGTCACCGTGGGAGGCGTCCAACAGCGCGATACGTGGTCGCATTACCAGCCAGTACCGCTCGCACGGACAAAAGGACCCTGCCGTCGGGAAGGTTCGCGCCGACCTGTGACGCCGCCCGTTCGCCCGAACCGTCGTTCAACCGTCGTCAGCGGCCGTCTCGTCGATAAAGTCGGCTATCGCGTCCGTCACAGCCGTGGCGTGTTCGACGAAGCAGAACCGCTTCCCCTCGACGGGTTCGAAGCGCCCCCGCGGAAGGTCCTCGGCGAGTTCCTTCCCCGAGTCGAGCGAGACGACGGGGTCGTCGACGCCGTGGCACACAAGCGTCGGCAGGGTCAGTTCGTACGGGGGACCGGCCTCGAAGGAGCGGACTGCTTCGAGGTGTCCAGTGCGGGCCTCGCCGGTAGCGTCTTCCTCGCGGCGCCACTCGACGATGCGGTCGATGAGTCCGGTTTCGGCGAAGAATCGCTCGGAAAACGCCAGCGACAGCGACTCCCGAAGCCGCGTCGGGTCGGCGGGATGCAGCGTCGCCAGTGTCTCGCCGTCGACGCGGTCGCCCGAAGCGGCCGCCCCGAACAGCGCGAGCGAGCGGGCGCGGCCGTACTCCCGTGCGTACCGGAGTGCGACCATCGCCCCGAGGCCGGCGCCGACGAGGTGGACGCGCCGAACGTCGGCGGCGGCGAGGACGGCCTCCAAGTCGGCGGCGAACCGGTCGACGGTGTACGGTGCCGCCGAATCGGAGCCGTCGGTGCCGCGCGGCGCGTAGACGAGCGTCCGATACGGCCCCGTCAGCGATGGCGCCTGCCATCCCCACAGCCACGGGCCGCTCGCGGCGTCGGGGACGAAAGCCACCGTCGGTTGGTCGTCGCCATCGCCGGCGAGTTCGTAGTACAGGGTCGTCCCGTCGGTCGTAACCGTCGGCATACGCGCTCCGAGGGGCGGTAGCCTCAAGCGCGTTGTGTTCGCCGACGACCGTCCGAACGCGTCCGTCGGCACACACTTGCCGCCGGCGGACGAGGTCCGTGACATGACCCCAGAAGAACTCCGTGCGGACATTCCGGCGTGTGACGACTGCGTGTACCTGAACACCGGTGCAAGCGGGCCGAGTCCCCGCCACGTCGTTGAGGCGACGGTCGACGCCCAGCGGAGCCACGAGTTCGACGCCTGCCGGAGCGACCACTACGAGGCCGCCGCCGAGACGAAGGACGCCGCCCGGGAGCACATCGCAGAGTATCTCGGCTGTCGCCCCGCCGACGTGGCGCTGGTCGCCTCGACGGGCGACGGCATCAGTCGAATCGCCAACGCAATCGAGTGGAGCGCCGGCGACCGGGTGGTCCGGACCGACCTCGAACACCCCTCCGGCGTCCTCCCGTGGCGTCGACTCGAAGAAGAGGGTATCGAGGTCGTCACCGTCCCCTGCCCCGACGGACGACTCCCGATGGATGCCTACTGCGAGGCCGTCGCCGACGCACGAGTGGTGTGTCTCAGCTCGGAGAGTTGGCTCCATGGGACGCGACTGAACGTCTCGGAGGCGGTCGACATTGCCCACGACGCGGGGGCGCTCGTCGTCGTTGATGCGGTTCAGACCGTCGGCCAACACCCCATCGACGTGGCGGAGTGGGGCGCCGACGCGGTGTGCGCCTCGGGACACAAGTGGCTGCTCGGACCATGGGGTGCGGGCTTTCTGTACGTCGACCCCGACTCCATCGCGGAGTTCCGGCCGCGCCACATCGGCTACAGCGGGGCGGTCGACCCGACGGGTCCGGACCTCGAGTACAAACCCGAGGCCGCCCGCTTCGAAGTGTCGACGAGTTCGGTCACGCCGTACGCCGGCCTCATCGCGGGTCTCGACACGCTGGAAGACATCGGGTTCTCGACCGTCGAGTCGCGCATCGAGCGGTTGACCGACCGGCTGAAGGCGGGGCTTGGCGACCGACTCGTGTCGCCGCAGGCCTACGAATCCGGTCTCGTCGCCTTCGAGGTCGACGACGCCGAGGGGTTCGTCGCCCAAGCCAGCGAGGGGGGCGTCGCGGTCCGCGACGTTCCCTCGGGCGACGTTCGCGCGTCGCTCCACGTCTTCAACACGGCGGCCGACGTCGACGCGCTGTTGGAGTTGTTGTGAGACTGTAACGTTCACGGTCCTTCACGGCGAAACCTCGGTTTTCCGGCGTTCGAGCGGTTCTCCCCCGCGGTTCGGCATTGGTTCACACGCTATTATTATGTGTGTCGGGTCCAACCTACCTGACATGCCGGAATGCCAGAACTGTGGCGCGTTCGTGACGGCAGCGTACGCACGGGTTTTCACGCCGAACGGGGTCGAGAATCCACGCGTCTGCCCCCAGTGCGAAGACAAGATTCGTGACGGCTCGGACGTTCGCGAGGCGCGTTCGACCCGTCGCACGTAACGACACCGGCTTCTGACCGTTCTCTTCGTCTCTCGAAACGCCCAGCGGCGGCCTTATCGACTCGCTTCGAGCAGTTCCAGTGCCCGCTCCAGCAGTTCCTCGGCGCGGTCGGCGTCGCGGGCCTCGGCGGTCACTCTGACGAGTGGTTCCGTCCCGCTGGCCCGCACGAGGAACCACCCTTCGTCGGTTCCGACACGGACGCCGTCCATCGTCTCCACGTCGTCGTAGGTGTCGTGGACGCGCCGTTCGACGCCGTCCATGACGGCGAGTTTGTCCCCGCATTCGACGTTCGCCCGCCGAATCGGGTACGTCGGGATGTCGTCGATGCGCTCCGAGAGCGGTCGGTCGGCGGCCAGGGCGGCGATTCGTACGGCCGCCAGGGGGCCGTCGGGACACAGCGTCTCATCGGGCCAAATCCACGCTCCCGAGGGCTCGCCGCCGAAGGCCACGCCCGGTTCGGCCGCGGCCTCCGAGACGAACACGTCGCCGACCGGGGTTCGGACGACGCCCACGTCGCGCTCGGCGAGGAAGTCCTCGACGGCGAGGCTGGTGTCGACGGGAACGGCGACGGAATCGCCCGCCTCGGCGGCGTCGGCGGCGAACAGCGCGAGCAAGGTATCCCCCGAGAGGAAGGTTCCGTCGCCGGCGACCGCTCGCATCCGGTCGGCGTCGCCGTCGTGGGCGATTCCGAGGTCGTAATCACTCCCGGAGACGAGACCCGAGAGCGCAGTGCAGTTTTCTGGGGTCGGTTCCGAGGGTCGCCCCGGGAACCGACCGTCCGGTTGGGCGTTCAGCGTCTCCACGTCACAGCCGGCCGCGACGAGGGCGTCGGCACTGACTCCACCGGCGCCGTTGCCGAGATCGACGGCGACCGAGAGGTCGAGTGCATCGGGACCGCCTGCGGCGTCGACGAGCGCCTCGACGTGTCGCGTTCGCTCCTCGCCGGCGGTCCGGGTTCCCAGTCGGTCCCACGGCTGGAGGTCCGGGTCGTCGGCCTCGATTCGCTCGGTGATTCGCTCGCGGTCGGCGCTTCCGTAGGCCTGGCCCGTCGGTTGCCACAGCTTCAGCCCGTTGTCCTCCGGTGGGTTGTGACTCGCGGTCACGACGATGCCGGCGTCGGCGTCTCGCCACGCGACGGCGCGGCCGACCGTCGGCGTCGCCGCCACGCCCAAATCGATGACGTCGGTGCCCGTCTCGCGGAGGCCGGCGGTCAGCGAATCGACGAGAAGGGCGCCGCTGTCGCGGGCGTCCCGGCCGACGACGACCCGGTCGGTCTCGGCGCCGACCGCTCGGCCCACCTGCAGCGCCAACTCGGCGGTCACGACCTCCCCTACGGGTCCGCGGATACCGCTCGTTCCGAACATACTCCGAACTCGCGGGCCGGCCCCAAAACCCTAGCCGTCCGGCTTACTCCTCGGGGGACCACTCGCAGGCGTCGCCGTCCGTCAACGCCTCCTCGTCGATGTATGCGGAGAGACAGGCGTAGTTGCAGAAACCGCCGACGGGAACGCGTTCGTCGTCTTCGGTCGCTTCGACGAACACCGGGTCGTAGTTCGCGAGGTCGCTGCCGCAGTAGGTACACTCCATACCCCTATTCGGGGTCGTCACCGCAAGGGCTTTTTCCGCGTCGGCACGACTCGCGCACATGAAACAGCAGGGCGGAACCGACGACGCCAAGCGCCGTGCGGGCGAGAGCGCCGCCGACGCCGTCTCCGACGGCGCTGTCGTCGGCCTCGGGACGGGGTCGACGGCCGCCTACGCCATCCGGGAACTCGGCCGGCGGGTGGATTCGGGCCTCGACATTCGCGGCATTCCGACCTCACACGGCGCTCGCCGTCTCGCCCGTGAAGTGGGCATCCCGCTGACGACGCTCGCGGAGGCAACGCCCAACGTGGCCATCGACGGCGCCGACCAGGTGGCCGACTTCGATTTGATAAAGGGGGGCGGTGCGGCCCACGCTCGCGAGAAACTCGTCGACAGCGCCGCCGAGCGGTTCCTCGTCGTCGTCGACGAGACGAAACTGACCGACCCGCTGGACGCGGCCGTTCCGGTCGAGGTACTTCCCGATGCGGTCCCCGTCGTCGAACGGGAACTGGAAGCCCTCGACGGGACGCCGGAACTACGGGCCGCCGAACGGAAAGACGGCCCCGTCGTCACCGACAACGGCAACCTCGTCGTCGACTGTGCGTTCGGCGCCATCGCCGACGCAGAGGCGCTCGCGGCCGACCTCTCGGCGCTGCCGGGCGTCGTCGAACACGGGCTGTTCGTCGGGTTGGCCGACGAGATTCACGTCGGTAGCGAAGATGCTGTCGACGTTCGCCGGTAGCGATTCCCGTCGACGGCGCTACCGCTTGGGAGGGTTGCGTCAAAAAAACGGAACGGAGGTTCTCGACCTTACAGGTCGCGCGGCTGGACCGTCTTCCGGTCGTTGGCCTCGGCACGCCGGGCGGCGTCCTCGAGGAGCTCCTCGACTTCCTCGTCGAGGGCGTCGTAGAAGTCGGAGGCAACGTTCATGTCATCCAGCGCTTCCTTCACAGCGGCTTTGACGATTAGGTCTGCCATACAAGCCGCGGTTTGTCCGGGGTCCTTTATATAAGTTCCCAATCGAGGGAGGTCTCGCCGCTTCTACTGCCGGTTTAGCCGTGAAGAACCGGGATGAACCCGGCGGTAGTTCCTGGGATTAGGTAGCCTTTGTGGCCGGTCGCCCCCGTCGTGGGTCGTTCGGTCGGTAGGTCCCGTCTCGCGCGCGCTGACGGTGATTCGCGGCTTCGGTCGCGAGCAGAACCGCGAGAGTTTCGTGTTCGGGACCACGAACGTCTCCCATGCGCGATATACTCGATGCGGTCGCCGACGGCGAACTTTCGCCTGCCGAGGCACAGGCGGAGCTCAGTGGGTACGCACGGACGGAGGCGGGGCGGTTCGACGCCGCACGGGAGTCCAGAACCGGAATCCCGGAGGCGATACTCGCGGCGGGCAAGACCGACGACGAGACGGCGTCGATGGCGGCTGCGGCCGTCGAGACGACCGGGGCCGCGTTGGTCACGCGTGCCGACGACGACGCGGTCGACGCCTGCCGAACCCGGTTGGCCGAGGCGGTCCCCGATGCCGACATCGAACGGAATGCTCGCGCTCGGACGCTCGTCGTCCACGCCCCGGAGTACGAGGCGCCGGACCTCGATGCAACCGTCACCGTCGTCACGGCGGGGACCTCCGACGCCGCCGCTGCGGGAGAAGCCGCAGTCGTCGCCGAGGAGATGGGCGCGACCGTCGAGTTCATCGACGACGTGGGCGTCGCGGGCATCGCCCGGTTGTTCGACCGCCTCGAGGAACTCCGAGCGGCGGACGTGTTGATTGTCGCGGCGGGCCGGGAGGGTGCCCTCCCGACGGTTGCGGCGGGGCTCGTCGACGTGCCGCTCATCGGGTTGCCGGTCTCGACTGGCTACGGCCACGGCGGACGGGGCGAGGCCGCCCTCGCCGGTATGTTGCAGTCCTGTACGCCGATTACGGTCGTCAACGTCGATGCCGGCTTCACCGCCGGGTCGCAGGCGGGACTCATCGCACGGACGGTGTCTTCGGCCCGCTCGGAGTCGTGACTCGGCCGTGCTAACATGGCCGAAAACCGGCTGTATGGTACGGTTTGGCGAGGGTATTTGTGTCTAGAGGTCCAACTAAAAGGTAGCCGACGAGGGATACCCGCGTCGGCGGCCAGAATGCCCAGGTGTGACCACTGTGATGCGCACGTCTCCGACCGGTTTGCCCGGGTGTTCGCGGACGAAGGCGGACGGGTACACGCCTGTCCGAACTGCTCTGCGAACGCCGGCATCGCCGAGGTTTCGCGAGACCGTGCCCACGAGTAACGTTCCTGCGGTCGTAGCACTGTGTTCCAACCACAGGGTGCCCTCGTTCTACCGACGCCGACTGTGAGCAGCGACTCGGCCGACCACCACGTGTACGTCATCGAGTGCGTCGACGGGTCGCTGTACACCGGCTACACGACCGACGTACAGCGGCGAGTCGAAGAACACGACGCCGGCGAGGGCGCGAAATACACCCGCGGTCGCACGCCGGTCGCCCTCGTCTACACCGAATCCTTCGACTCGAAGTCCGAAGCGATGTCCCGGGAGTACGAGATAAAACAACTCTCGCGGGCCGAAAAGGAGCGACTCGTCTTCGGCGAGTAGCTATCCGTCGCTCCGCTCGAATCGGTTCCGAATCAGTATCGCCGTCGCGTTCATGCCGATGAGGACGACGAGCAACACGACGACGCCGGCGGCCATCACGCCGTACTGGAACTCGGGTTTCGCGGAACTGGACCACGCGTAAATTTGCATCGGCATGGCGCTGACGCGGTCGAACAGCGCCGTCGGCGGGCTGAAGTTCGTCGTCGGCGCACCTATCATGATGAGCGGCGCCGTCTCACCGATGGCCCGTCCCAACGAGAGGATGGTCCCGGTGAGAATGCCGGGCATCGCCTCCGGGAGGACGACGTTCTTGGTCGTCTGCCAGCGGGTCGCACCCATCCCATAGGAGGCCTGTCGCATGTCGTCGGGGACCGACCGGATGGCTTCCTGTGCGGAGATGACGACGATGGGGAGGATGAGAAGCGACAGCGTAATCGAGGCGACGACGACGGTCCCGAAGCCGAGTCCCAGCAGGTTGACGAACAGTCCCAATCCGAGCAGGCCGTAGACGACGGAGGGAACGCCCGCGAGGTTCGAGATGTTAACCTGAATCAGTCGTGTAACCGCGCCGACGGCGCCCGTATCCGAGGTGTAGTCTTCGAGGAATACGGCGGTGCCGACTCCCAGCGCGAACGACAGCATGGCGACCATCGAGATGACGAATATCGACCCGACGATGGCGGGATAGAGGCCCGCTTCGGTCGCAATCGGCGAGGGGGCACTCGTCACGAAGGAGGCGTCGAGCCACGGGTCGGGGCCGGCGACGCCCCACGAATCGACGAGGAGCGTTCCCGCAACGATGCCGCCGCCGATGAGCACCGGCAACAGGAGTCCACCCTGCCCACGGCGCTGTTGGACGGTGCGGTCGGCGTACAGTCCGGCCGGAACCGCGGCGGTGACGAACAGCAGGACGACTCCGTTGGGACCGACACCGAGCGTTCCGGCACCGAAGCCGGCCGCGGCGGCCCCCCCGACGGAGAGGACGAAGGCGAGAGCGGCGGCGGTGGTGCTTCGCCGTCGGGCGACGAGCACTGCGGCGGCGACGCCGACCGGAACGGCCAGCGTCCAGACGTAGATGAGCCACGTACTCGGGAAGACGACCAACACGCCTCGAAGGGGCCAGGAGGCGAGAATACCGCCGATACCGACGACGGGCGCCAGGTAGACCAGTCGGCCGTACCCCCTGAGTTTGGCCGTGGCGTAGATGCCGACCGCCGGGAGAACCCCGACGGAATACGCGAGGAACCACTGATAGACGTCGACCAGCACGAACAGCGCGGTGATGGCGACGGCGACGCCCATCCCGCCGACGATGCGTCCGAGCAGGCCTATCCCGACGGCGCCGAGCGGGCGCTGGAGGCCCGCGTAAGCAGTGTAACTCCCTATCGGGACGGCGACGATGAACATGTACGCGAGCGGCCACGAGAGCCGCGGCACCGACACGCCCACGGCCGAAAGCACTTGGAAGGCCCCGAAGACGGCGACCATGCCGCCGCCCAACCCGGCCAGCGTCAGTTTCGTCACGCGGCGGTCGTCGGCGCTGTACAGCAGGAAGGCGAAGATGGGAACGACCAACGTGAGGAAATACGAGAGGAACCACCCCTCGCTCGCCGAAGCGAGGTCGAAGGCGTCGATGGTGACGTAGACGAGCAACACAGCAAGCGCGAGGATGCCGATGACCGACGCGGTCAGCGACAGCGCCTCGAACACCAACCCCTTGATTTTGCTCACGTCACCGAAGCCATCGGCGGTTCGGCTTTCGGTCGCCATCTCAGTACTCCTCCCGATAGCGTGCCGCGATGCGGTCGCTTACGATGTTCATGAGTAGCGTAATCGCGAACAGCGTCAGTCCGATAGCGAAGAGGCTGTCGAAGGCGATGGTGCCGCCGGTGAAGTCGCTGCCGGCGATTTGGACCATCGCGACGGTCATGGTCTGTCCCGGCTCGAGCAACACGTCCGCGGGGTGGATGAACGGAATCCCGAACAGTCCCGACTTGACGGGCGGCAGTCGTGCCTGTGCGCCCATGGCGACGACGACAATCATCGTCTCGCCGATGGCTCGCGACACCGCCAGAATGTACGAGGAGGCGATGCCGGAGACGGCCGCCGGGACGACGACGCCGGTCGAGACTTCGAACTTCGTCGCGCCGAGGCCGTAGCCGGCCTGTCGGAGTTCGTCGGGAACGGCGTTCATCGCGTCCTCGCTAATCGAGGAGACCATCGGAATCGTCATGATGCCGACCATCAGCGACGCCGACAAGGCGTTGAACGTGCTGATTTCGGGGAACAGCGTCGCCCGGAGCGCGGGCGTGACGTAGACGAGCGCGAAGTAGCCGTAGACGACCGTCGGCACGCCGGCCAGTATCTCCAACAGCGGCTTCAGTATCGACCGCGTGCGTGCGTCGGCATACTCGGAGAGGTAAATCGCGGTGAGCGTCCCGATTGGGAGTGCGATGAGCGCCGCCGTAATCGTGACGACGATGGTGCCGAACACCAACGGGACGATGCCGAACACCTCGTTGCTCGGGCTCCACTCGAAGCCGGCCAGGAAATCGAGGGCCGAGTAGTTGGCGAAGAACGCGGAGGCGTCGACGAACAGCGTGACGACGATGCCGACGGTGGTGAGCACCGACAGCAGCGCACAGACGGCGAACAACCCGCCGTAGGTTCCCTCGCGGAGTCGTTGCCAGCCGTTGGACCGCGTCAACTCCGGTCCATCGGGGGCGTCGCTCACGGTTCGTCCCTCCGGAATCGGCCACTCCCGTCAGCGGTCCGGTCCATCGTATCTATCGACTAGTTCTGCGCTTCCTGTATAGCCGTTTCGAGACGGTCCATGACCTCGCTCTGCTGTTCGTCGGTCAGGGGAACGTAGCCGACCTGCTGGGCGACGAGTTCCTCGTTGCCGGCCTGCTCGACGAAGAAGCGGGCGAACTCCGCGACGTGTTCTTCGGCCAGCGAACTCTTCGAGGCGTAGGTGAAAAGCGGCCGCGACAGCGGCGTATACTCGCCGTTGGAGGCCGTATCCAGCGACGGAAGTACACAGCCGTCACCGTTGTCGACCTTCAGTGCCGTCACCTGGTCGGGGTTGTTGTAGTAATACGAGAAGCCGAAGTAACCGATGGCGTACTGGCTACCCTTCACCCCTTGGACGATGGTGTTGTCGCGTTCGGTTGCTTGGTAGTCGTCGGTGTGGGCACCGCTTTCGCCGTTGACCGTCTCGGTGAAGTAATCGAAGGTGCCGGAGGTTTCGGCGGCGCCGTAGCGTTCGATGTCCTCGTCGGGCCACCCCTCACGGACCTCGCTCCACGTCTCGGCGGCGTCCTCGCCCCAAATCTGGTTCAGTTCGTCGATGGTGATACAGTCGTCCTCGATGAACTCGTTGTCGTTGTTGACGACGACGGTGAGGGCGTCGGTCGCAGCCTGCAGTTCGACGGGTTCGACGCCGTTGTCGGAACAGAGCTGCTGTTCTTCCTCCTTGATGGGTCGACTCGCGTTGTTGAAGTCGGTCTGTCCCGGACAGAAGAAGTTCGAGAAGCCGCCGCCGGAACCGGTTGAACTGATGTCCATGCTGACCTCGGGGTGTTCGGCCTCGAAGGCCGCAGCGATGGCCTCCATCAGCGGGAAGACGGTACTGGAGCCGGCGATGGCGATGTCGCCCGAAATCGAATCACCGCCACCGTTGCCGTTTCCGTTGCCGTTCCCGCCGCTGCCGGGCGTTTCGGTACACCCCGCGAGTCCTCCGGCGGCCAGCGCTGCTCCGGAGAGCAGGAATCGTCGTCGGCTACTCGATTCGAACCCACTGCGACCGCCGTTCGGGTCGTCTGTCATCACTCGAACCCAATGGACAATCGAATAAGAAGGGTGCTATGTGTTCTATATAGATTTATACAGTGCTCTATTGAAACCCGTTTTCCCCGCGTTCGGGAGTCGACTCCCACGGCCGAACCGGCTCATCCGGCAGCAGTCCTTCGATTACTCACCAACGAACGAATCTGAGTGGTGTGTTACCGTCTACCGAGAAACGACTCTTTGGTGACTGTTCGTTCCGAATCAGTGCTGTCACTCGGAGCCCTCCCGGGTTCGTACACTAGCTATATATCAACGACTGTTGCTACAGGCTCTCGGCCAACGCCGCAGTCACGCGTTCGGCGTCGCTGCCCACGAGCTGGACCCCCACAGCCCGGCAGGAAAAACCCTCGTGCTACTCGACGATGTCGATTGCGGGTCGGCCGGGTTCGGCTCTGTTCGCGACCTCGTCGTCGGCATCCTCGACGGTCAACACCCGCACGTCAGCGTCGAACTCCCGTTCGACGAGCCACGCAGCGGCCTCCAGCGCCTCGAACTCGGTGTCGGGGGCGAGCGTCCGCTGGAGTGCCTCGCGGTTCTCTTGGAGGTTCTGTCCGTAGGAGGCGGCGTCGTCGCCGTGGCGCTTGATGTCGTCGTGTTGCATCAACTCGCCGATGACGTTCGGCGCGTCGCTGTCGATGGCGACGTTCAGCGCCTCGTACTTCCAGTCGGGCGTGACGACGATGTCGATGCGCTCGGGGTCGTCGATGCCGGCCACGTCGCTGATTTCGCGAACGTCCTCGCGGGTGTTCTCGACCAGTCGGCGGCGCTTCTCGACGGTTTCGCGGTCGCCCTCGGCGTCGGGCCAGTCGGCGTCGACGGCGAAGCCGTCGTAGCCCAACTCCTCCCACAACTCCTCGGCGATGTGTGGCGTGACGGGCGCCAGCAGTTTCACGGCGGTCTCCAGTCCGCGCTCGAAGACCGTGGGGTCGACGGCCGTGTAGTCGCGGTACTGCCGGAGGGTGCCGACCAGCGACTGGGCTTCCCGCAGGGCGGTGTTGAACGTCAACTCGTCGTACTCCTCGCCGGCAATCGTGACGGCGGCCTCGATTTCGCCTTCGACGTAGCCGGTGACCGAATCAGGGTCGTCGGTGGTGTCGATTTCGCCAGCGGCGAACGCCTCGGTCACGTTCTTCAGTCGAGTCAGGAAGGCGTACGCCGACTGGACGCCCTCCTCGGTCCAGTCGAAGTCCCGCTCGGGTTGGGCGGCCTGCATCATGAACAGGCGGGCGGTGTCGGCGCCGTACTCTTCGACGATGCGCTGGGGGGAGACGACGTTGCCGACGGATTTCGACATCTTCTCGCCCTCCAACTGCACCATCCCCTGCGCCAAGAGGTTCTCGAACGGTTCGCGGTGGTCGAGTCCCTCGTGGTCGGCCAGCGTCTTCGTGACGAACCGACTGTACAGCAGGTGCATCACGGCGTGTTCGATGCCGCCGACGTACTGGTCGACGGGCATCCAGTCGTTGGCCCGCTCTACGTCGAAGGGCGCCTCGGCGAGTTCGGGTGAGACGTACCGCAGGAAGTACCACGAGGAGTCGACGAAGGTGTCCATCGTGTCCGTTTCGCGGGTCGCCGCGCCGCCACAGTCCGGACAACTCGTCTGTTTCCACTCGTCGGCTTCGTCGAGCGGATTCCCGGTCGTGTTGACGAACTCGGGCAGTTCGACGGGCAGGTCCTTCTCGGGGACGAGCACGGGGCCACAGTCCTCACAGTGGACGACCGGAATCGGCGTCCCCCAGTAGCGCTGTCGGGAGATACCCCAGTCGCGCAGGCGGTACTGGGTGTCGGTTTCGGCGCTTTCGATGTCCTCGGTCAACCGCTCGCGTGCCGTCTCGCTGTCTAATCCGGAGTACTCCCCGGAGTTGACCAACACGCCGTCGTCGGTGAAGGCCTCCTCGCTCACGTCGGGTACCTCGTCCTCGCTGGGTGCGATGACCGGTTCGATGTCGACGCCCATCTTCTCGGCGAAGTCGTGGTCGCGGTGGTCGTGACCGGGGACACCCATCAGCGCACCCGTCCCCACGTCCGACAACACGAAGTCGGCGACGAAGACCGGAATTTCCTCGCCGGTAATCGGGTTCGTCGCCGTCAGGTCCGTCTCGACGCCGTTCGGTTCGTCGCCGTCGGGGTCGGCCTCGTGGTGGACGAACTCGTGGACGGCGTCGTCTTCCTCGACCAACTGCTCGCTGATGGGGTGGTCCGGCGCCAGCGCGAAGAACGTCGCGCCGAAGATGGTGTCGACGCGGGTCGTGAACGCCTCGACGGAGCCGTGACCCTCCACATCGAACGTCAGTCGCGTCCCGTACTGTCGGCCAATCCAGTTGCGCTGCATCTGCCTCACGGAGTCGGGCCACCCCTCCAGTTCGTCGATGTAGTCGACCAGTTCGTCGGCGTATTCGGTGATTTTCAGGAACCACTGGTCGAGTTCGCGGGACTCGACGGGTGTGTCACAGCGCCAGCAGAGTTCGTCGTCGCCTTCGACCTGTTCGTCAGCCAGCACTGTCTCACAGGAGGGACACCAGTTCACTTCGGCGTCGCGTCGCTCGGCCAACCCTTCCTCGTGGAACCGCCGGAACAGCCACTGATTCCACTTGTAGTACTCGGGAACGCACGTCGTCACTTCCCGCTCCCAGTCGTAGCCGAAGCCCATCGACTCCATCTGACCCTTCATCGTCTCGATGCAGTCGAAGGTCCAATCGCGGGGGTTCGTGTCGCGTTCCTTGGCGGCGTTCTCTGCGGGGAGGCCGAAGGCGTCCCATCCCATCGGGTGGAGCACGTCGTCGCCCTGCATCCGTCGGAATCGGGCGTAGGCGTCCGTGATGGTGTAGTTGCGGACGTGACCCATGTGCAACTGTCCGGAGGGGTAGGGGTACATCCCGAGGACGTACGTCGGGTCCGAAACGTCGTCGGGGGTCCGATACACGGAGGCGTCGTCCCACGCCTCCTGCCAGCGTCGTTCGACCTCGGTGTGGTCGTAGCCGTCGTCGTGCATGGAGAGAGTAGTTGTGGAATCTTCCGTCGGTCCGGCCCTTAACCTTTCCATCCCAAGAACGTCACGGCGGTGTGGGGACAACACTCATACCGCTCGAAACCGACTGAACCGTATGTTCAAGACGGCCACAGCGAGCGGGGTGACACGGTTCTTCTCCGGTGAAAAACGCGAGACGAACAGCGATGATGGCCGGTCACGTTGGCTCGCCGTCGGGGCGACGTTGCTCCTTATTTTGGTTCCCCTGTTGCCATTCCTGGCCGTCGCGTGGGTGCTGTCGCGAACCCTCCGCGGCGTCAGGGAACGGGTCTCCTGGGATTAACGCAGTCGGGTGTCGACCAACTCGAAGGGCGTGCCGTTGTTCCGTTCGTTTGCGTGTTCGTAGACGACGTGGGCGGCCGCGACGTCCTGAATCGCCAGTCCGGTCGAATCGAAGACGCTCACGCCGTCCTCGGGGGTCCGTCCGGGTTGCTCGCCGGTGACGATTTCGCCCAACTCGCCGTAGAGGTCCTCGTCGGAGAGCAGTCCCCGACTCCACGGGACGTTGATTTCCCCGGAGTGGGTACACTGCTCGTAGTCGTCGATGACGAGTGTCGCGTTGGCGACGATTTCCTCGCCGAGTTCGTTCTTTCCGGGGGCGTCGGCGCCCATCGCGTTGATGTGGGTGTGGTCGCCAACGTCGCTGGCGGAGACGATGGGTGACTCGACGGGCGTCACCGTCGAGAGCACGTCGCACTGTGCGGCCTCGGCGATGGAGCCGCCGCGAACGTCGAACTTGTCGCCGAAGCGCTCGACGAACGCCTCGACGGCGTCGTCGCGCTTGTCGGCGACGACGACTGTGTCGATGTCTCGGACGACGCTGATGGCCTCCAGTTGGGTGTACGACTGGACGCCGGCCCCGACGATGCCCAGCGATGTCGCGTCGGCGACCGCGAGGTGGTCGGTGGCGACGGCCGCCGCCGCGCCGGTCCGCTTCCTGGTGAGCGTCGTCCCGTCCATGAGCGCGAGCGGGAAGGCGTTCCGCGGGTCGGAGTAAATCATCGTCCCCAACACGGTGGGGAGGTCGTACTTCTCGGGGTTGTCCGTGTGGACGTTCACCCACTTGATGCCCGCAGCGTCCCAGTCGTCGGCGGCCATGTACGCCGGCATCGACCGGAAGTCGCCGTTGTACTCCGGCAGGTCGATGTAGGACTTCGCCGGCATCTGTACGTTCCCGTGCTGGTAGGCGGCGAAGGCCTCCTCGACGGCGACGATGACCTCCTCCATGCGGGCGTTTTCGCCCACGTCGTCTCGGTTCAACAGCAGCGTCTCCATGTGGCAAAATTTGCTATGGCGGTACTTAGATACCCACCCTTTCGCCGGATGCGGCTACACCCACTCGACGCTGCCGTCGAGGTCGAACGGGAGTTTCCCGTACCGGTAGCCTTCGATTCGGCCGGTCGGGCGGGCGCGGAAGACGACGGTGGGTTCGTGGCCGACACCGGGTTGCTCGCCGGCGACGGCGTTCCACTCCGTCTCGGTGAAGGAAGTACAGTCGATTAACAGCGCCGAATCGGGGTGTTTCGCCAACTGGTCGCTCCGCTTTGCGCCGCCGGTCTCCTTGACGGCGGCGACGGGGTGGTCCGCATGGGACCGACGCGCCGGCGGTTCCGGCCGCGTCACCTCGACGAGGTCGCCGTCGACGGCGAAATCCAGCGCGTGGCCGCTGTCCTGTTCGACCTCGGGTTCGAACTCAAGGCCGGCGTCCGTGAGGAGTTTGGCGACGTTGAACTCCGCCATCGTCGCCCGCATCCGCGTGAGGTCGTATCCCGGGGAGGTGCCGAGTTTCGAGGCCATCGTGTACCGGTGGGCGTCGAGACTCCCGGTTCGGAGCAGCGACTCGTAGAAGGCCAGCCCCTCTTCGGAACTGGCGTCGGGGAAGCCGGCAGCGTCTTCGGCAAAGAACCGTCGAGTGCTGTCCCGGCCGTCCTTCGAGCCGAAGACCGGGAGGAAGAACCACGTCACGTACTCGTAGTCGGCGAGCCACGGGTCGGTCACCTCGATGCGGGCGGTGAGTTCCCGTTGTGCCCACCGAGAGACGGCATAGGGCGCCTCGGTGAACGTCTCCTTGTCGGTGCGCCACAGTGCCTCGGGCGTCTCGGTGTTGCCGAGCCAGTAGGCCCGACCGGGTCGGAAACAGAACAGCGCGAAGTCGCCGTTGTCCATCTCCAGCCGGAGGGCGTCGTAGCGATCGTCGCCGATGGTGAACCACGGCTCTTCGATGCGTGCGCCGAATGACTGATTCAGGGGCTGTAGTAACTGTTCGCGGACGCGCTGTCGCGTCCACGTCTTCTCGGACCGACGGAAACGGAGGGGACCTGCCACACTCGTCGTAGCACGTCAGCGGGTTTACCGATTACGCATATCCGACCGGATGGCGACGGAACCCCGGAGCCGTCCCGGAGCGAATACATAAATAACCCTTCATATTATCCGTTACATTGATTACCAAGAACTCGTTAGGTGCGTACAGTTACCATGTCAATGGGTGCCTATGACGAGGACGAACACGAGCGACGTGAGCAGAAGGCCTCGACCGTCGATGCCGCCTTCGATGACGAGCGGACGAACTACGAAGGCTCCATAGAGTACGACTCCGGCGACTCGGCGGAAGCACTCCTCGACCAGTTCAAGCAGATGCAGTCCCAGTAACGGCTCACTGTTCTCGGAGCGTCAGTAAAGCGACCGACAGCGCGATGACCACCGCCACGGCCAGCACGTGGCCGACGAGCGCAGCGAGCAACACGGGGTAGTCGACGACGAACGGGACCAACAGCAACTGGACGACGGCAAAGCCGAGGGTTTCGGCGTCGCTCCGGCGGAGCGTGGCGGCGTCGTCGGAATCGAACCGATAGCGGCCCGACCGCCACAGCGCGACGACGGCGGTCCACCAGCCGGTGCCGATGCGATAACAGAGGTCCCACAGAACCAACAGCGTCAGGTAGACGACCAGTATCGGCGGCTCGGGGCCGAACAGCGTTCCGACGAGCGAGCCGCCGCTCGCGGGGTCGAAGACGAACAGGTGCGTGACGAGTGCGACGAACGCCAACACGGCGAGGACGACCTCGACGCTGGAGCCGAACAGCAGCCGTCGATACGGCTCCGGGCTGGGTGGCGTTCGTGCCGAACGGCTGATGCGAAGCATCTCGACGCTCCCGACGGCGGCGACGACGACGGCGGCGGTCCCCGCCACCGCTGCGTTCCAGAGGTCGTAGTACCACGCCAGCGCGAGGACGGCGGCTTCGAAGACGGCCAACTGGATAGCGATGGCCGTTCCGCGTGAGATGTCGACCCCCGGAAGCGCGCCGATGATGCTCTCGTAGACCCACGCCTCCCCGTACTCCGGCCGCATTCAGGCCTCCGGCTCCGTGGCCGGCGTTTCGCTCACGATGGCCCGGTCGCCGAGCGCCTGCCGGACGGCCTCGTCGAACGGCGTCGGTTCGACCTCGACGAACTCGTCGATGCGGCGGTCGGTGACGACGACGGTGTTGCGCAGGCCGGCGACGAGCGGCTTCGCCACCGACAACGGCACGTCCGTCAGCAGCCACAGCCACCCCGCAGACAGTCCCGGCGAGAGGATGGGAACCGGGAGAACGACCGGCGCCCGGCCGGACAGCAACCGGGCGGTGTGTTCGAGTATCTCCTGATACGTCAGCACGTCCGGGCCGCCGATTTCGAACGTCTCGCCGGCGGTTTCGGGAGAATCGAGGACGCCGACCAGATAGCCGATGACGTCGTCGACGAAGATGGGTTGGCACTCGGTGCGGACCCACCGGGGCGTCACCATCACCGGCAGGCGGTCGGCCAGTTGGGTGATGAGTTCGAAACTCGCCGACCCTTCGCCGACGATGATGGCGGCCCGCAGCGTCGTCAGTTCGAACTCGCCCGACGCGAGGATGTGTTCGACCTCGCGTCGCGACCGGAGGTGTTCGGACAGTTCGTCCCGGTCGTCGCCCAACCCCCCGAGGTAGACGACGTGCTCGACGTCTGCGGCCTCGACTGCATCGACGAAGGTGCGGGCGGCCAGTCGGTCCCGCGATTGGAAGTCGCCACCGGTTCCCATCGAGTGGACCAGATAGTAGGCGGCGTCGACCGGCGGCAACTCGAGTGGTGGGTTCAGGAGGTCGCCCTCGACCACCTCGACGCCGTCGGGGGCGTCGTATCGCTCGATGTCTCTGACCAGGGCGACCACGTCGTGGCCCCGTCGTTGGAGGGCTGGAACGAGGCGACTTCCCACGAACCCACTCGCCCCGGTTACGAGTACGCGCATACCCATAGAACGGGCGCCGACCTCTTAATCCCAACCGGGCGTTTCGGGGGCGTCGAGTCGTTCCTCGATGTCACGTCCGAGTGTGGGGTCGGGGTCGTCGGTTTCGGCCTGCCGGTTCCACTCGGCGATGGCCCGCCCGACCCACGAATCGGCATCGAGAACCGCTTCGCGGGCCGTCTCGTAGCGGTCAGTGTCGATATCGAGGCTGCCGGGTCGGGAGGCGGCGGCGACGGCGAGGAACTCCGCGCGGTCCCCGATGGTCGGGTTCCCGGCGGCGATGCGGTCGACCCGGCCCGACAGTCGGTCGGCGTCGGGGTGGGCGAACACCGTCGCGCCGAGGGCGCCGGTCCCGAGGAGTGGCGTCGCGTCGCCGGGGTCGGCGTCGAGAAGTCGGTCCCCGCCGAAGGCCGTTTCGACGCGCTCGCATTCGGTTTCGGCGTCCAACGCGAGGTTATCCGCCGGATACGTCCCGCAGGCGTCGGGATAGCGGTCCTCGCCGTGGATGCGACACTGCAGCGTCTCGGGGTCCAGAAAGACGCAACTCGGGAGCCACGCGGGGTCCTGACCGAAGGGGCCGACCGGTTTCGGCGACTTCCGCAATCCGACGAAGAAGGCGGGACGCTCCCCGACGGCGGCGATGTCGTGGCCGTCGACGGAGACGGACGGTCCCTCCGGGGCGTCGAACAGTCGCGGGGTCATCGCGTCGCCGAGCCCCGCTCGGACGAACGCCCGCACCTCGTCGCTGGACAGCGGTACGAGGTTGTACGTGTCGTCCAGCGGGGCCAACCCACCACGGCGCTCGTGGTCGAGGTCGACGGTGTCGGGGGCGGCCGCGCGCCAGTCGATACAGCAACCGGCGCAGCCCTCACAGTCGACGCGCATACGTGCGGTTAGTTATCGTGCAACAAAACGGTTTTCACGCCACAAAACCGCGACCGACATCACGGAGAACGCGGGGAAATAATCGACTTATAATTTGAGAATATAATCATACGGAAATCCGTCGTTTTCGAAGTAAAATTTTAGTGAGACACGGTTGTCAGTATGGGGTGAGGTGATGTCCATGTCGGAGCAATCACCCCGTAGCGACAGGTTCGGTCTCACCGGTCCGGGGCGACGGACGGGAGCGAACACGCTCGTGCCGTCCGGACTCTCCAGATACGACTTCCTGCTCGCGTTCATCCCGCTCGTTTTGCTGTTCGCGTGGCTGTTCGGTCGGATTGTGGGTGTGCCGCTGTGGACCGCGATGGCGGCGGGTGGGTTGCTCTCGGTCCCCCTCGTCGTCGACGGCCTCGCGGTCAACCCCCCGTCGTAGGCCGGACGTCTTTTGCTGGCGGATTGCCTACCCCACCTATGGCCAAGGAGTCCTGCGACGCCTGCGGCGACGCCGTACCTATCGGTGGCGGTATCTCGGGGCTGTGGTCGTCGGACCCCCAAGGAACGGGTGGGATGACGCTCGAACTCCGCGACGGCACCGAACATTTCCTCTGTTTCGACTGTATCGAACGGCTGCCCGACGACCCCACCGAGGCGGACGTGGCGGCTATCGAGTAGCCGCCGGAACGATGACTTTAGGGCGGTGCCACCGCTCGGTTCGGTGTGGACCCGTCGCGAATCGTCGAGGAGTTCCCCGCGCCGTCGTTCCGCGGGGCTCAAGAGCAAGCCCTCAGTGACATCCGCGACGCCTTCGCCGCCGGCAACGACGTCGTCCTCGTACGTGCGCCGACCGGCAGCGGCAAGTCGCTCCTCGCCCGTGCCATCGCCGGCTGTGCCCGCCGCCCCGGCGAGGCCGAACACGTCCAAGCTACTGGCGCCTACTACACCACGCCGCAGGTGTCCCAACTGGACGACGTGGCCGGCGACGAACTGCTCGAAGATTTGAGCGTTATCCGCGGGAAGTCAAACTACGACTGCATCCTCCCCGGCGAGACTTCGACACCCGTCAATCAGGCACCCTGCGCCCGCGAGCGGGGGTTCGACTGCCCCGTCAAACACCGGTGTCCGTACTTTTCGGACCGCTCCATCGCCTCGAACCGCAATATCGCGGCGATGACGCTGGCGTATTTCATGCAAACCGCCGGTAGCGACGTCTTCGGCAAGCGCGACGTGGTCGTCGTCGACGAAGCCCACGGTCTCGCCGAGTGGGCCGAGATGTACGCCACTATCGAACTCTCGCCCGCCGAGGTTCCCGTCTGGGACGCCTGTGAACCGCCGAAAATCGACGGTCTCTCCGACGTGGAGGACTACGTCGAGCGACTGACGAGCGTCTGCTCGCGCCGACAGGAGGAACTCCGGGGGAAACTCGAACTCTCGCCGGCGGAGGCCGAGGAACGGGACCAACTCGCGGAACTCGTCCGCGATTTGGGGTGGTTCCTTGAGGACTTGCGTGACCCCGAGAGCCCGACGACGTGGGTGGCAGACCAAAGCGAGAACCGCGCGATCACCGTCAAGCCGCTGGACCCCGCACGGTATCTCCATCACACCGTCTGGGACCGGGGCAACCGGTTCGCCCTGCTGTCGGCGACCATCCTCAACAAGGACGCCTTCTGCCGAAGTGCCGGTCTGAACCCCGACAACGTCGCGCTGGTCGACGTGCCCCACACCTTCCCCGTCCAGAACCGCCCGCTGTACGACGTGACACAGGGGAAGATGACCTACGAACACCGAGACGAGACCCTCCCGAAGGTCGCCCGCAGTATCGTCCAAGTCATGGCGAAACACGACGACGAGAAGGGGTTGATACACGCCCACTCGTATGCCATCGCCGACCGCCTCCACGAGTTACTCGACGACTTCGGCGTCGCAGACCGGGTTCGCGGCCACGACAGCGAGAACCGAGACGCGGCGCTGTCGGGGTGGAAACGAAGCACCGGCGCCGACGTGTTCGTCTCCGTGAAGATGGAGGAGGCGCTGGATTTGAACGGCGACCTCTGTCGGTGGCAGGTGCTGTGTAAGGCGCCGTATCCGAACACCAACGACTCCCGGGTCGCCCAGCGGCTCGAAGACGGCCAGTGGGGATGGTACTACCGGACGGCGCTCCGGACGGTGATTCAGGCCTGCGGTCGGGTGGTTCGAGCGCCCGACGACCACGGCGCGACGTACCTCGCCGATTCCTCGCTCGTCGACCTCTTCGAGCGTGCTCGCCACGACATGCCCGAGTGGTTCGAAGCACAGGTCGACCGGATGACCCGTCCGGAACTCCCGGTGTTCGACCCGACATCGGCCGTCGGCGACGCCTCGGAAGCGGATTCCTCGCCGTCCCGACAGCGCTCGAAATCGACGTCACAGACCTCGAACGCCCGGCGCTCGGGGTCCATCGACGACCACCCGCTGTCGGACGTGTGGGGCGACGGTTAGAAGAGACTCGCCGCGTAGGCGACCATCGATGTCACCATCAGCAGCGCGAAGAACAGCGCGAAGACTTTCTGTCGGTCCATACGCGAAGTTGCTCCCGCCCTCCTATAAGTCCCTCGCCGTCGCGTCGACCCGGCTACCGGCCCGGAACGTCGCTTCCACGTCTCGGACCGCCTCGATGCCGTCGCGGGGGTCACTCCCCAACGCGAGGAAGTCCGCGCGTGCCCCCGGCGTCAGCGTTCCGACATCGTCGGGAACCGTCCGTCCGGCGACGCGCGTCGCCGCCTCGATGGCCGCTACCGGCGAGAGGCCGACCTCCTCGACGAGGAGTTCGAGTTCGAGGGCGTTCTCGCCGTGGGGGACGAGGTCGGGGCCCATGAAGTCCGTCCCGGTGGCGATGGGGACGCCAGCCTCGTGGGCACGGCGGACCGACTCGACGTGGGCGTCGAAGGCCTCTCGGGCCTTCCGGAGGCCGTACTCGGGGACGCCGTGGTCGGCGCCCGATTCGACGATTCGGAACATGATGGAGAGCGTCGGGACGAACGTCGCGTCGGTGTCCAGCATGAGGTCGATGGCTTCCTCGTCGAGGTAGAAGCCGTGTTCGATGGTGTCGACGCCGTTTTCCAGCGCCGCGATGACGCCCGCCGTCCCCTGTGCGTGGCTGGCGACCTGCAGGCCCGCCCGTTCGGCCTCCTCGGTGAACGCTCGGATTTCCGCGTCGGTGAACTGCCGCTCGTCGGGAGCGTCTTTCTCGGAGAGGACACCGCCGGTCGTCATGATTTTCAGACAGTCGACACCCTCGCGAATCCGCTGCCGGGCGGTCTTGCGACACTCGTCTTCGCCGTCGGCCAGCGTCGCGATTCCGAGACCGTCCTCGCCGGCCCACTCGTACGGGAGGAAGTGGGCGTCGCCGTGGCCGCCGGTTTGAGAAATCGAGCGCCCGCTGGTGTAGACGCGCGGTCCCGCCACGTCGCCCGATTCGATGGCCTCCCGGAGGCCGAGAGCCACCGTACTGCCGAGGTCCCGGACCGAGGTGAAGCCGGCGTCGAGCAATCGTCGACAATCCGCACTCGCCCGCGCCGCACAGACGGCGTCGCTCGCCAGCACCCAGTCGGTCGGGTCCATCGTCCGCAATCCCTGCATGTGGACGTGGGCGTCGATGAATCCCGGGACGACGATGTTGTCGGTCAAATCGAGCCGTTCGCCCACCGGGTCGACGTCCTCCAGCGGGCCGGCCTCGGTTACGGTCCCGTCCTCGATAGTGAACCGCCCGTCCTCCAGCACCCGACCGTCACCGTCAAGAAGCGTGCCGCAATCGACGTGCATGTCGCGGTGTGTGGGTCCAAACCACATAGCACCCCCGGTCGCCCTACGGTCGGTCAGTCCACGCGGGCGTCGACGACGCCGTGGACGACGCCGGCGCTGTGGCTCTTCACAACGCGTGTGTCGAGCACGTCGACCGCCCGGCCGTCCGCCGCGGCCTCCAATCGCTCTATCGGCCGCTCCGGAAACCGCTTTTCGGGCGTCGCTTCGTGGAGATGGAGCGTTCCACCCGAAACGAGGGCATCGAGCGCCGAATCGAGGTACTCGGCGGCCTCGTAGTAGCCCATCACGACCCTGTCGGCGGTCGTCTCCACGTCACGGCAGTCGCCCAAGACGGCCCGAAACCGCTCGGAGACGCCGTTCAACATCGCGTTCTCGACGAGCAGGCGGTAGGACTCCGGGTCGATTTCGGCGGCGGTCACCTCGGCGCCACTGCGGGCCATCGGCAACGCGAAGTAGCCGATGCCGGCGAACATATCGAAGACCCGTTCGCCCGACTCGACGACCTCGCCCATCCGGGCGCGTTCGGCCTTGTTCCCCGGCGAGAACATGACGCGCGAGAGGTCCACGGCGTACTTCGTGCCGTGTTCGACGTGGACGGTTTCGGTGTCGCCGGTCCCTGCGACGACCTCGGCGGTGGGGTCCCGGCGCGTCCCGTCGATGCCGCCGCGGGCGAGCACCGTGTCGGCCTCGCCGTGGAGGTCGAGTAGTGCCTTGCCGACGGCCTCGCGTCGGTCCGTCGACAGCGACCCCTCGGCGGATACGTCGCCGAAATCGGCGAGGACGACGCTACCGATGACGGCCCACGAACCGGGTGCGGCGTCGATTTCGGCCGCCGAGAAGCCGCGGTCGGCCAGCAAATCGTCGAGGCCGCGCTCCCGACGCGGTAGCTCGACGGAGCGAACGTCGGTGACAGCCGTCGACTGAGGCGGTTTGATGACGGGAACGGCGATGTGGCTCTCGCCATAGGGTTCGACGCTCCGACCGGAGTCGTAAACGCCCTCCTCGCGGAGCGCGTCGATGGCCGTCTGCGTTCGCGACTTCTCGACGACTGCGGCGAGGTCGCTGTCGTCGCCGCCACCGGTCATTCCTCGTCGCCGTCGGGCAGGACATGCAGTCCCTCACGGTGTTTCAACACCGGCACCTCGTCGGCGTCGGGGTTCATGTAGTCGGGCCGTGGGACGGTCTTCGATTCGAAGGTTTCGGGGTCCAGCACCTGCACCGCACGCTCGTCTTCGATTGCGACGACGGTCGTCCGTTCGGCGTCCGCTCGGGTCCCGAGTTTCCGGGCGTCGGGGGCGATGCCCTCCTCGAAGTCGGCCTCGTAGCGCTCGCCGGTCTCCACCCGCTTGCCCTTGAGGTTCCCGTGGGCGCTGGTGACGACGACGGGGCCATCGCCGTCGTCGAGGTCGATGACGTCGCCGGGCGTGTACGGCGGCAGGCGCGCGACGAAGGTAACGCGGTACACCTCGTTGCCGTCGCCGTCCTCGGTGACGAGCGTCGGCGCATCCGAGACCGACCCGCCCAACTCCCGGACGATGCGGTGGGCGATACCCTGGCCCATCTGGTTGGTGGAGATTTTCATATTCAGGCCGTCTTTCGTCTCCTTGGTCTCGGTGATGAACGCGTTGCGGTCGCCCGTCGCCTCCCGTTCGGCGATGTACTCCTCGGCGATTTCCTTCGCACGGTCGTTCTCCTCGGGTGTCGGGTTGCGGTCGGTACCCCGAACCTGGACGATGGCGGCGTAGTAGTCGCCGGCGATGCGACCACAGCGGTCGCAGGTCTCCCGGGAGATGTAGACCGGGACGGTCACTTCCTCCGAGAGCGGCGTCTCGCGGATACGGCCGGTGAACAGACAGTGCATCCGGATGGTGTTCTGGTCGACCTGTTCGGGTTCGACTCCCCAGTCGACCTCCTCGGCGTCGACGTGGACCGACAGCCGTTCGGCCGTCTCCTCGACGGCGATGTCGGTGTAGTCGCGGGCGCCCACGTCGACCCAGCGCTTCCCGCGGTGGAGGGCACCACACTGGCTACACACCCGAACCTCGATGCGGTCGGGGGCATCGACCAACTCGAAATCTTCGAAGTAGCAGTCGTCACACAGCACCGCATCGGGGTCGGCGTGGCCGCCGTGTGGCCCGGGGAGGTCCGCTTCCGGCGGACGCTCGACGGCGTCGCCACAGCGCGGGCAGAACTCACCGGAGCGGGGACCGGAACTCATTGGCGGTCGTAATCGGCGGAGGCGTTTAAGCGGCGCGGCACGCGGACGTCCCGTTTAGGCGTCTCCCCGACACTCAAGCAGTTTCCCCTCTGCTCTCGGGTCGGGGGATTCCTCGCCCGACATTTCGACGCGCCAGACGACGTTCTCGTCGACGTAGTATCGGGCCGTCCACCAGTAGTCGCCGTGGAACTGATTCGCTTGGAGAGTGAGTTCGACCGTCGTGCCGTCCACGTCGAAGTACGCCGTCCCCGACTCTCCGGGTGCGGATGGCGGCTCGAAATCCGAAGACAGCGACGCAACCAACTCGATGTGGCGGTCGACCTTCTCACCCGGGGGTTCGATGTGGTCTTCGGCCTCGCCCGACTCGGCGGCCGTCTGAAGCACCTCGCGGAGCGTCTCGTCGTCGACTTCGTCGATGGGGACGATGTCGGCACCTTCGGGCGCGTCGGCCGTCCTCGCGCCCACGTTGAGCGTCGGCCGGTAGACCCCGCCACTCCCGGAGAGGGTGGCCTCGTAGCCGCCGTCGACGGAGGTGGGGGTCTCCGAAACGGCGACGGACAACCCGTAGGAGTCGACCCGGGATTCGGGTTCGTACTCGACGACTTCGTCGCGATAGTAGACGCCTTCGTACGCTTCGAGGAACGATGTCACCGTCTCGCTGTCGAGTTCACGTGGCCACTCCACGTCGAGGTCCTGACTCGTCGGACAACTCTCCGGCAGTTCGCGGGTGTCACCCCCGGGAAGGGCGTCGGTACAGCCGGCGAGCGTCGCCGCGGTCGCACCAGCGGCGACGAGCAGGGCGCGTCGATTCGGTGTGGGGTCCATACACGACTGTCCGGTAGAGCACAGGGTGGGTTTTGTGATGACTCAAACGTCGGCTTGAGTTATCGAACCGTCTCGGGGATTCTGTGCCCTTTAGAGCACGTCGCCGCCCCACGTCCACTTCGTGTCGAGGACGTAGCGGTAGATGCCGCTGATGCCGATGGCGACGGCGTTCGCGAGCAGGTACTGCACCGACACCCACTCGACCAGCGCGAACAGGACGCCGAGTTGGATGGGTATCGCCGACCCGCGGACGAGGTTCGTCTTCAGCAGGCCGTACAGGTATCCCGAGAGACCGGTATTCCGGTTCGCCTGGAACGTCCAGGCGTTGTTCAGGATATACTGGAAGATGATGGTGGTCTCGATGGCGACCGTCGCGCCCACCAGATAGTTCCACCCGACGTAGTCGACGAACAGCCACAACAACACCATCTGGAGGCCGGCCGCGGTCGCCCCGACGGCGACGAACCGCTGGAGTTGTGCCGCCGCCGGCCCGCCGACGAGGTTTCGGAGGAACTCCCGAACCATCTAGCGGTAACCGAGCGCCTCCAACCGTGTCTGGAGGTCCTCGTCGACCTCTTCCGGCCGTTCGGCCTCTGTGCCTCGAAGCGTCGCGGCGTGGGCCGACGCAATCGGCTCGAACCGCTCGATGACGGATTGCTGTTCCTCGGTCGGTTCAGCCGAGAGGTCCTCCTGTTGTGTCGGGTCCGATGGCCTGTGATACAGTTCGGTCCCGCCGGCATCGACGTTCTCGATGTAGGTCCACTCCTCGTCGCGGACGCTCACCAGGAGGTCGCCGTCGTCGAGTCCACGGGGAATCGGCTGGTCGGTCACCTCCTCACCGCGGACGGTCACGGAGACGACCGGCTCGTCGGCGGGGTCGACGCCCGAGGCGATGGTCGGAACGAGCGTCTCGCCGGTCCACGCCGAGGGCGCCTCGGCGCCGAGGAGGTCCGCAATCGTCGGCGGAATCGCATCGAGGGCGACCTGCCGTTCGACGCGGCGGGGTTCCGCCCCCGGAACGTCGACGAGCAGCGGGATCCGAATCAACTCGTCGTACAGTTTCGGGTAGTGCGCAAGGTGGCCGTGTTCTTGGAACTCCTCGCCGTGGTCGCCGGCGACGACGAACGCCGTCTCGTCGGCGACGCCGGCGGTGTCGAGTGCCTCCAGCAGTCGGCCGATGCTGGCGTCGACTTGCCGGGTCGCGCCCTGATACAGCACGCGAAGGCTCTCGAGGGTTCGGTCGCTGACCTCGCGTCCGAGCCCGGTCTGTGCGTGGGCGAGCAGCATCCGGTGGGTGCCGACGGTGTCGCCGGAGACTTCCCGGATGTACCGCGGTGCGGGCACGTAGGGCGTGTGGGTGTCCATGTAGTGCACCCACAGGAAGAACGGCGACTCCGTCCGCTCGATGAACGACTCGGCGCCGCCCTCGACGTCGGCCATCCGGGAGGTGTTGAGGAAGGGCTTGTCGTCGCTGCCGCCGCGGAGCCAGGAGGCGGCCCGGCGGAACGGCGAACTCGCCAGTTGGAGCCACGCTTCCACCGTCGGATGACTCGCCAGATACTGGCTGTAGATGCTGCTACCGATGTCGGCGACGAAGGCATCGAACTCGTCGAACCCGGAATCGTAGTTCCAGTGGGCGGTGAGAAAGCCGTTGGCGGCGTTGAAGCCGGCGGTGGAGACGCCGGCTTCCGAGAGCACGGCCGAAAGCGAGCTCCCCGGCTCGACGCCGATGTCGCCCGTATCCGCGAAGACGGGTCTGGACGACAGTATCGACGGGAACGAAAACGGCGTCCAGTTGCCGGTCGCGAAGGCGTTTTCGAACACCGTTCCGCGGTCGGCCATCGAGTCCAAAACCGGCGTGTGTCGTTCGTCGTCGTACGGGCCAATGGCGTCGGCTCGCAGCGAATCCACCGTCACGAAAACGACGTTCGAAACCGGGGTATCTGACTCCATTTTGGTGGTTCCTCGGTAGCCCGCGAAAGCGTCCGGACTCCTTGTGGGTGTCTCTGGAGCCTCACCGCCTAAATACCGTGGGTTTCGGCGTGTTTGGTCGGCAACGGGGAGACATCGCATCTATATTCTCGCCGCCCACACCCCCGATATGGACAATCCAACAGTCGACGGGTTCGGCTCCCGTCGCTCGACGATGTACGGGCCGAACGGCGCCGTCGCGACGAGCCAACCGCTGGCAGCGGAAGCCGGCCTCCGGACGCTACAGGTGGGGGGCAACGCCTTCGACGCCGCCGTCGCCACGGCCGCGGCGCTGAACGTCACCGAACCCACCTCGACGGGGTTGGGCGGCGATGTGTTCATGCTGTACCGAAGTGCCGACGGCGAGGTCGGCGCGATGCGCGCCTGCGGCGGCGCCCCCGCGGGTGCGACCCGCGAGAAGGTCCGGGAAGCCGTCGCCGACGAAGAGGGAGTCGCTCCCGAGAACGCGACGATGCCCGAAACCGGCGCGCACGCCGTGACGGTCCCCGGTACCGCCCGCGGCTGGGAGGCCACCGTCGAGGAGTTCGGCCGCCTCACGCTCGCCGATGCGCTGGAACCGGCCATCGAGTACGCCACCGAGGGGTACCCCGTCACCGAGGTCATCGCCAGCGCGTGGGAACACGGGGAGGAACTGTTCGAGTCCGACCACGCACGGGAGGCATTCCTCGTCGACGGTGAGCGCGCGCCGAATCCGGGCGAGACGGTCCGGCTCGAAAACCTCGGCGAGTCGATGCGGGCCATCGCCGAAGCGGGCGCCGACGTGGTGTACGAGGGGTACATCGCCGAGGCCATCGCCGAGGAAGTCCAACGCGAGGGCGGCTTCATGACCGTCGAGGACCTCGCCGACTTCGAGGTCGAGTACCCCGACCCAGTCTCGACCACCTACGGCGACGCGGAAGTGTACGAACTGCCGCCGAACAATCAGGGCCTCATCGCCTTGGAGGCGCTCAACATCGCCGAGGAACTGGGCGCTCGGGAGCATCCGGCGGACTCGGCCGCCCGAATTCACTACCTCGCCGAAGCGATGAAGTTGGCCTTCCACGACGGCCACCGCTACATCACCGACCCGGATTTCGAGGAGATTCCGCCGCTGGCCTCGAAATCGTGGGCGGAGAAACGCGCCGCGAACGTCGGCGCGGAAGCCTCCGATGTCTCCTTCGGCGTCCCCGATTCCAACGCCGAGGACGCCGACACCGTGCTGCTGTGTGTCGGCGACAGCGAGGGCAACGTCGTCTCCTACATCAACTCCCGCTTCGCCGGGTTCGGGAGCGGTCTCGTCGCCGGCGACACCGGTATCGCCCTCCAGAACCGCGGGGCCTCCTTTTCGCTTTCCGACGACCATCCGAATCGGCTGGAACCGAACAAGAAGCCGTTCCACACGCTCATTCCGGGGTTGCTGAAGCGCGGCGACAACGACTGGTCGGCCTTCGGCGTCATGGGCGGGTTCATGCAACCGCAGGGGCACCTCCAGACGCTCGTCGGCATGCTTGACGACGGCAAGACGCTCCAGGAGGCGCTGGACACGCCGCGGTGGCGCTACCGGGAGGACGGCCGTCTGGCCGTCGAGGCGCGAATGCCGAGCGAGGTCCAGAACGGCCTGCTCCGCCGCGGACACGACCTCGAAGTCCTCCCGCCAACCATGTTCGGCGGCGCACAGGTCGTCCGCAACGAGGACGGAACGCTGTCGGCGGCGACCGAACCGCGGAAGGACGGCAACGCCTCCGTGTACTGAGCCTAAGTGACACGCGGCCCGACGGCATCGCCGACGCGCGGACTTTTAGCCCTCCGGGGCCAACGTAGGCGTATGCAGTGGCAAACCGACTGGGGGCTCCGCGTTCGGATGGGGTTCACCATGTTCCTGCTGTTCGCCCTCTATCTCGTCTTCGTCGGCGTGTTGACGCTGTACTTCGGGAATCTGCTGATTCCGGCGATTCTGCTGGGGGCGTTCTCGCTGGCGCAGTACTTCTTCAGCGACAAACTCGCGCTCCGCTCGATGGGGGCCCGAACGGTCAGCGAAGAGGAGTATCCGCAATTACACGCACAGGTCGGCCGCCTCTCCCAGCAGGCCGACCTCCCGAAACCCGACGTAGCGGTCGCCGACAACCGAACGCCGAACGCCTTCGCGACCGGCCGCTCGCCCTCCCACGGCGTCGTCTGCGTGACGACCGGGCTACTGGAGGCGCTCGACGACGACGAACTCGAGGGCGTCATCGCCCACGAACTCGCCCACATCAAGAACCGCGACGTGGCGGTGATGACCATCGCGTCGTTCCTCTCGACTATCGCCTTCCTCATCGTTCGGTGGGGGTGGCTGTTCGGCGGGCGGAACCGAAACGGGGCGCCCGTTATCGTCGCCATCCTCGTCTCGCTCGTCGTCTGGGTGATTTCGTTCCTGCTCATCCGTGCACTCAGTCGCTATCGTGAGTACTCCGCCGACCGTGGCGCGGTCGCCATCACGGGCAATCCCTCGGCGATGGCCTCGGCGTTGATGACGATTTCCGGCCGGATGGACCGCGTGCCCGAGGAGGACCTCCGCGAACAGGCCGAAATGAACGCGTTCTTCATCATTCCCATCAGCAAGGGGTTCATCGGGAAAATCGCCCGGACGCACCCGCCAACCGAAAAGCGCATCGAGGCGCTTCGGGAGATGGAACGGGAGATGGAGAGTTAGTCGGTCTCCGCGGGCGCCCCACCATCGCTCAGGAGGTCGACCACTTCGACGAGAACGGCGACGGCCAGTGGGCCGGCGATGACGCCGATGACGCCGACGGTGAGGACGCCACCGGTAAAGCCGACGAAGTAGAGACTCGCGGGGAGATGTGCGTGACTCGAGGCTAACCGCGGGCGGACGAGCAGGTCGGGAACGAGGCCGATGAGCAAGGGACCGAGGATGATGATTCCGACAGCGCGGTCGGGCATTCCGATAACGAAGTCGTAGCCGGCGAGCCCGACCGCTAACATTCCGGGGCCGGCGATGGGGACGAACTGGAGGATAGCCGAGAGCACCGAGAGGAGGAGAACGTCGCTGTAGCCGAGGAGGTAGAAGACGACGAGGGCGATGGGGAACGTAACAACGGCAGTCGCTGCCTGAATGACGTACAGCGCATACAGCGTCCCGGAGACCCGGTCGTTGAGTGCCCGGAGAACGTCGTGGTACTGCGGTGGCGTAATCTCGAAGGCCGCCCGCCCGACGGCGTTCGGCCGCAAAAGAAGCCCGTACAGCAGGATGGTGAACATCCCGAGTTCGAGCAGGAGGAACACCGATGAAAAGGCGAGTGAACTGGCAATACCTCGAATAATCGTGGTCGCAGTACTGACCAACTCGGCGGTATCGAGCGTCGTCATGAAACCGAAGGCCTTTATCGGAATCTCCGGCGGGAGGTCCCGGAGCACCTCGAATATCGTGTTGCGCCGGCGAAACAGCGTCCACGCGATTGGTGATAGAAGCACGACCACGACGACGAACGCGAAGGTGGTCACGAGGCCGCTGGCGATTCGTCGAGAGATACCACGATTGACGAGTCGCTGCCGGAGTGGATGGAGGACGTAGGCGACGGTGATGGCGAAGAAGACGACCTCGACGACCTCCCAGAGTATCGCCGCCGCTAGCAGTCCGACCGCGACGAGCAACCCAGCGAGAACGTATCGGCGGCGACGGAGAGACGACACGACCTTCGATTGCGCGCCGGTTGGCAAAACCGTTTCCCGACCCCCCTCGCCGTCCGTCGAACGCGCTTTTTAAGTACACGGAGGGGTACCACTCGGTAATGAGACGACGCACGTTCATCGCGGGTGCGGGAACCGCCGTCGCGGCGACGGCCGGCTGTGTCGGCTACACCGGCGGAAACGAGGGCGACGGCGTCGTCACCGTCGCTACCTACGAGTCATTCGTCGACAGCGAGGACTCCATCGGCCCGTGGTTGAAGGAGAACTTCGAGGCCGACCATGACGCCGAAATCGAGTTCACCGTCCCGAGTTCCGGCATCAACCAGTACATCCGCCGGGCACAGGAGGGCGCCGACATCGACGCCGACCTCTTCGTCGGTCTCAACGTCGACGAACTCATCCGTATCGACGAGGAACTCGACGAACCGCTGTTCGACTCCCTCGCCGGCGACCTCGAACGCTCCGACCGCGTCCTCGATGACCTCCGGTTCGACCCCGACGGCCGTACGATTCCCTACGACACGGGCTACATCAGCCTCGTCTACGACGAACGCGAGGTCGAACCGACGACCTTCGAGGACCTCACCGACGAGGCCAACCGCGGGGAACTCATCACACAGAACGCCCAAGAGTCCGACCCCGGTCTCGCCTTCCTCCTGTGGACCATCCACGAGTTCGGCGCTGACGGTTATCTCGATTACTGGCAGCAACTGGAGGACAACGAGGTTCGGATTCTCGGGTCCTGGAGCGACGCCTACAACGCCTACACGAACGAGGCCGCCGACATGGTCGTCTCCTACTCGACCGACCAGGTGTACAACGGCGACACGCCGAGACACCAGGTCGGCTTCCTCAACGACCAGGGGTACGCCCAACCCGAGGGGATGGCCCGGTTCGCCGACGCGCCGGACGCCGACGCCGCGACCGACTTCATGGAGTTCATGCTCCAACCGGAGGTACAGGGCGTCATCGCCGAGCGGAACGTCCAGTTCCCGGCCGTCGACGACGCCGAACTCGACGAGGAGTTCGCCAGCCTCGCCCACGTCCCCCCGGAACCGGTCACGTTCGGCTACGACGAACTCGCCGGCAACCTCGACGGCTGGGTCGACGAGTGGGCCCGCCAAATCGTCGAGTAGATGGCTCGCTCCCGCCGGCGCGTCGACACCCCGTTTCTCGTCGCCGGTCTCGCGACGGCCGCGCTGTTGGTCGTCATGCTGTACTACCCGGTGGGGAGCGTCCTCGTGGAGGCGGTGTTCGCCGATGGTCGCCTCACGCTCGCACCGATTCGTGACGTTCTCACCGACTCGCTGTACTTCGGGGACCTCGCCGGCGTGTTCGCTGGCGAGTCGCCAGCCGACCTTCTCCGTGTGGTGCTCGCCGGCGAGGCGAGTTTCGGTCGGTTCGGATTCACGGCGTATCAGGCCGTGCTCTCGACGCTCTTGAGTCTCGCAATCGGCCTGCCGGGGGCGTACGTACTCGCGAACTACGACTTCCTCGGCCGCCGGACGGTCCGGTCGTTGACGCTCGTTCCGTTCGTCCTGCCCTCCATCATGGTCGCCGCTGGGTTCGCGGCGATGTTCGGCAGCAACGGTCCGCTCAACCGCGCGCTCGCCGCGGTCGGCCTCCCGACGGTCGAACTCATGTTCACGCTGGAAATCATCCTGCTGGCTCACGCCTTCTACAACGCGCCGCTCGTGGTCCGGGTCGTCGCGGCGGCCTGGGAGGGCGTCGACACCCGGATGGTCGAGACGGCCCGAAGCCTCGGTGCCTCCCCACGGCGGGCGTTCCTCGACGTCGTCGTCCCGCAACTCGCCCCCGCCGTCCTCACGAGCACGCTGCTCGTGTTCATCTTCACGTTCATGTCGTTTCCCATCGTGCTGGCGTTGGGCGGGTTCCAGTTGGCGACCGTCGAGGTGTTCCTCTACGACCGCATCTCCCGGCTTCAACTGGAGGAGGCCGCGGCGTTGGCCGTCCTCGAAGCCGCCATTACGCTCGGATTGACGTACGCGTATCTCCACTACGAGCGCGCCCAAGCGGCTACTCGCGGGGTCACTGCCCGGTCCCGCCAGCGACTGTTCGCACGCCTCGACCTCGAACGCCTCGCCATCGCCGGCTACGGGGTCGTGATTGCCATCGTCTTCGTCGGTCCCATCGTCTCGATGCTGCTGGCGAGCGTCCTCGACGCAAGCGGGGGGTTCACCCTGCAGTACTACGAGTTCCTGCTCGACCGTCGGGACGCCGTCGTCGGCACCCAACCGGACGTGGCCATCCGCAACTCGCTGGCCTTCGCCGTCGGGACGCTCGTCCTCGCGGTGCCGATGGGCGTCGTCGTTGCGCTGGCGACCGCCCGTGACACGCTCACCGCCCGCGTCGTCGGGACGTTCGCGATGCTGCCGTTCGCCGTCTCGGGGGTCGTCGTCGGACTCGGATTGCTCCAGACGGTCGTCTTCGGCGTCGAGGTGTTCGGCCTCCAACTGCAGGTCACCGGCGCCGTCGCCATCGTCGCCGCCCACGCCGTCGGTGCCTACCCCTTCGTCGTTCGGACGGTCACGCCCGCGCTGTCGTCGATGGACGACAGACTGGTCGAATCGGCTCGCGCGCTCGGTGCCTCCCGGACCCGGGCGCTCCTCGACATCGAACTTCCGCTCGTCACGCCGGCCGTCGCCGCCGGCGCCGCCTTCGCCTTCGCCATCTCCATCGGCGAGTTCAACTCCACGGTCGTCCTCGTCGAGGGCGGCGACGCCTACACGATGCCCGTCGCCGTCCAGCGGTATCTCTCCGACAGGACGCTCGGCCCCGCCACCGCGATGGGGTCGGTACTCTTGGTCGTCACGAGCGTCAGTTTCGTGGTCATCGAGCGTCTCGGGGCGTACGGAGGAATCGAGTGATGGCACGGGATGGCGGCGCGACGAGGTGGTGGCCGTGAGGGTCGACCTCGACGGTGTGAGCAAGCGCTACGGCCCGACGACGGCACTGGCGGACGTGTCGCTGTCGGTCGCCGACGGCGAGTTCTTCACGCTGGTCGGCCCCTCCGGGTGTGGGAAGACGACGACCCTGCGACTGCTTGGGGGCTTCGAGGAACCGACCGGAGGTTCGGTTCGCTTCGACGGCGAGTCGATGGCTGGCGTGCCGCCGGAGGCCCGCGGCGTCGGCCTCGTCTTCCAGAGTTACGCGCTGTTTCCACACATGACCGTCGCCGAGAACGTCGGCTACGGACTCCGATTCGCCGAGCCGCCGGGCGGCGTCACGACCGAGCAGCGAATCGCCGACCTGCTGGAGTTGGTCGGACTCGAGGGATTCGGGGACCGCGACCCGACTGAACTCTCCGGCGGTCAACAGCAGCGCGTCGCCCTTGCCCGGGCACTCGCGCCCGGCCCGGAACTCCTGTTGCTCGACGAGCCGATGAGCGCACTCGACGCCCGCCTCCGGGAGCGGCTCCGCCGTGACGTTCGCGAGATTCAACAGGAACTCGGGGTCACGACCGTCTACGTCACCCACGACCAAGCCGAGGCGCTCGCCGTCTCCGACCGCGTGGCGGTGCTCTCGGATGGCCGGGTCGAACAGGTCGGCCGGCCACAGGAACTGTACCGCCGGCCGGCCTCGCGGTTCGTCGCGGAGTTCCTCGGCGAGAACAACGTCTTCGACGCGCGGGTGGTTGACACGACCCGTGGTAACTCGACAACTGCAGGTGAAACGGAGGGGTTGACCGTTCGGGTGCAGGGGTGCGATTTCGTCCTCTCTCGGGTGGAAAACGCGTCCGACGAACGTCTGACGTTCTGTGTCCGACCCGCGGCCTTCGAGGTCGACGCCGGACGGAACCGCCTCACCGGCACCGTCGTCGACAGTGAGTTCCTTGGGGAGACGACGCGGGTCCACCTCGACTGGGAGGGGACGCGAGTCGTCGTCGCACTCGATGTCCCGCCCGAGGCCGACGAACTGACCGTCGGGTTCGACCCCGAGGACGCGTGGATACTGTAATCAGGCCGACCAGAACCGCTCTAATGCGAAGTCGAACATGTCGGTGCTGACGGCGCCGAACTCCTCGCGGTCGGCCTCGCCGAGCAACCCGCGGACGCTGTCCCAGGAATCGCGAGCGTAGCGTTCGTCACAGAACACCCGAACGCCGCGTTCCTCGGGGCCGCGAATGACGCGGCCGACGGCCTGTCTGGCCTTTCGGACCGCGGGCACCGCCAGGGCGTATTTGAAGCCGTCGCCGAAGGCGCGGTCGTAGGCGGTCCGGACCGCCCGCGTTCGCGGACTTGCGGTGTTGATGATGGGGACGCCACAGACGATGGCTGCCGACAGGCGGTCGCCGCGGTAGTCGACGCCTTCGGTGAGCGTTCCGCGCAGACTCGTTACGAGTACCTTCGGGTCGCCCTCGAAGAACTCGCGTTTCAGTTGCTCGGTCGCCACGTCGTCGGTCGCCTCGTCGACGAGCACCTCCTTGTCGTGGTCCGAGAGGACGGAGGCGGCCCACTCGGCCTCACGGTAGGAGGGCATCCCGACGAGGACGTTCCCCGGCGAGTCGGCAACCTGCCGAATCGCCCGTGCGTGGGCGCGCCGGGTGTCGGTCTCTTCGTCGGGGTCGCCGCGGTTCGAGTAGGTGAATTTCGGCGCGGCGACGGCGTAGGACCCCCGGTTCTCCTCGGGGAACTCCAGTCCGTACGTTCGCTCGACGACGGGTCGGTCCTCCTCCTCTTCAAGATGTCGGAGGCCGGTCACCTCGGCGAAGGCCTCCAGTGGCTCCAGCGTCGCGCTCATCAGGATGCCGCCGCCGAACTCGCCGAGTTGTTCGCCGATGGCACCCGAGGGGAGACAGTTGTGTAGCGAAAAGCGGGCGGTGTAGGCCCTCCGCCACGACTCGGCGGGGTGGGTGTCATCCCATGTCCGTTCGAGTTCGATTTCCCGGAAGAAGTCGGTGTGGTCGGCCCGATACCACGTTCCGAGCGTCCGTCCGACCGGGGGTGCGGCGCGGCGTTTGTCCTCCTCTTCGACCGTATCGAGAATGTGGCCGGCAACGGCACACACCGACTCGGCGCGGGTCCATACCTTCGCGTCGAAGCCGTTGCGTTCGGCCCATCGCGTCAGTTCGTCCGTGCCGGGCTGTTCGGGGTCCCTGAGCGGTATTTCGTCGTCGCGCAATTCGGGGAGGTTCCGCCGCCAGTCCGGCCGTTCGGCGTCGAGGTGCTCGGTGACCCGTTGGTCGAGTTCCTCCTGAAGCGCGACGAGAAACCGCTTGGTGTCGCGTAACTCCCCCAGCGTCACGTCGGTCTCGTTCAGTTCATCCCGGACCGTGGCGGCTTGCTGTTTGGCGTCGCCGCCGTAGCGGGTCTCGGTGCCGCCGCCGGCCTCTTCCATCGCCGCGAGCGGTTCGATGACCCGCGACAGTTCGCTCTCGGCGCTTCGGAGCGACCGCCCGGAGACGCCGTCGCCGACCAAATCCCGGACTCGCGGTTCGAGCATGTGGGCCTCGTCGCAGACGACGAACGTCTCGTCGTCTATCAACGTGCCGGTGAACGACTCGACGGTCGTCGGGTCGAAGGCGTGGTAGTAGTTGCCGACCAGCACCTCGACGTGGGGCAACAGCGCGCCCATCACCGAATGCGGGCAGGCTCCGTGGCCGGCCGACAACTCCACGAGGTCCTCGCTCTCGATGAGGCCCAACCCCGTGGGGTCGAAGGGGACGGCCTCGACGGGGTCGCCGTCCTCCGGGAGGTCCGCCAAATACTGTGCGTAGAAGGGACAGTACTCGACGCCGCTGTCGCCGGCCTCGGGCATCTCTTGGGGGTAGGGCGTCGGTTCGCCGGCCGCCTCCAGATACGAGGCGCCGCTTCCGGAGTCGCCCAGTCCGACCTGTTGACTCCGTGCCTGTGCGGCCAGCGAGTCGGCGGTCGTCTCGTCGGTCAGTCCACGAGTGCGCTCCCGGAGGCCCTCACACCGTTCGTAGACGTTCGTCTCGTCGATGCCGCCGGCGCCCGCGAGGTTGTACGGACACACGTCCGCTTTCCCGACGAGCGTCATGGCCGAAATCGGGTGCCAGTCGTCCGGCAGGTTTCCGTTGATGGTTCGGAGGTCCTCCTCGAACTGCCGGAGTTGCTGTTTGACGCTCGTGAGGACGAAGACGCGTTCGTACGTCGAGTCGGGATCGCGGACGAGGTGGATGCCGGCGGTCAACGCCAGCATCGTCTTGCCGGTGCCGCAGGCGCCCTCCAAAGCGAGAAACCCGCCCTCGCGGGCCGTCTCGACGGCCGTCTCGATGCCGTCGACTTGGTCGTCGTAGGGCTCGTCGTGGCCGAAGATGGGCCGCCAATCGGGGCCGTCGGCGCCTCCGGCGGCAGCGCTCGCCCCGTTTCCGTCGTCGCTCCCGCTCGACTCCTCGGCGTCGTGGGACACATCGAGGAGTGACGCGTCTTCGCCTAAAGACGTGTCGAACGGGGCGGCCGTGGGTTTATCTCCCATCGGGAACCAACCTCGGACCGATGGCCCGCGAACGCTCGCTTCGACCCGCCTTCGACGTGAACTGGCGGCCGACGCTGCTCGGAGCCGCCGCGCTGTTGGCCGTCCTCCTGCCGGGGTTGCTTCGGCTGGAAATCCGTCGGGAGGTGTATCTCGGTGGCCTGCTGGCGGGTCTCGTCGCCGGCGGGTTGACCGACCGCTACGGCAACGCCATGTCGAACGGACTGTTAGCGGGCGCACTCGGCGGCGCAGCGGCCTGTGTGGTGCTGTTTGCCTACGGGTCGTACGCCTCGTGGCTGCTCGGCTTCGGCTTCGATTCGGTGTTCGCCGCCCAGTACGGCTTCCGTGCGATTGCGCTGTTCGTCCTCGCGGTGCCGATTCACGCCGTCGAGGGGGCGCTTGCGGCGCTTCTCGCCAACGGCCTCCGGGTCCGACTGCTGGACCGCTTCGCCAGCGGCGGGTAGCGACGGTAGCGTCTCGGTGCCGGGCGGCTTATCCGTCCGACTCCCGAGATTCGGGTATGGAGTTCGACACCGAGGCGTGGCGCGAGGAGTTACAGTCCTACCGCGCCGAAAAGGACGAGCAGTTCGCCACTTCGCGGCAGTCGCCGCTCCCGCCCGAGGAGCGCGAGAACTTCGACGGCCTCGCGTACTTCGACCCCGACCCCGCCTACCGCGTCGAGGCGACCGTCGAGTTGGTCGACAGCGACGAGACGGTGGCGATGGAGACGACCGCCGAGGGCGAGCAACTGTACGAACGGGCCGCTCGCCTCCACTTCGAGGTGCCAGACGCCAGCGGCGATGTCGACGAACACACCCTCGTCGCCTACCAGCGCGTCGACCACGAGGGCAACTCGCTTTTCGTTCCGTTCCGCGACAAGACGACCGGTCAGCAGACCTACCCGGCCGGGCGGTACATGGAACTGCACGCGGAGGGCGAACTCGAAGACGGTGATACGGTTCCGCTGGATTTCAACCTCGCGTACAGCCCCTTCTGTGCCTACAGCGAGGCATACGAGTGCCCGTTGCCGCCCGAGGAGAACTGGCTGGAAATCGCCATCGCCGCCGGCGAACGCTACGGGGGCTGAGAGGTTCCCCGAGCCGCGTCTTTTTGCCCGTCGCCTACCACGTCATTCTATGCCACACGACTGGCGGGATTCCGTCGACCTCACCGAGACACAGCGGCTGGTTCGGCGGAACATCCGGGAGATATGCGAGGACTTCGACGACGCCTACTGGCGCGAGAAGGACCGGACGGGCGAGTACCCCCACGAGTTCGTCGACACGCTGGCCGAGGAGGGCTGGCTCGGAATCCTGATTCCCGAAGCCGACGGCGGCGCGGGAATGTCGACGGCCGAGGCGGTCGTCATGATGGAGGAAATCGCGGCCAGCGGCGGCGGGTTCGCCGCCGCTCAGTCGATTCACGGCGGCGTGTACAACTCGGTGCCGCTGGTGAAATACGCCGACGAGTCGCTGAAAGCCGACCTGCTTCCGAAGGTCGCTTCGGGAGACGTTCGGATTCAGGCGTTTGGCCTGACGGAACCCAACGCCGGGTCGGACTCGACGGCGATGGAGACCCGGGCGCGGAAGGAGGGTGAGGCGTACGTCGTCGACGGGGCGAAAATCTGGATTTCCCGCGTGGCGGCCAGCGATTACCTCCTCCTGATGGCGCGGACGACTCCCCGAGAGGCGGTCGACAAACGAACCGAGGGCATCTCGATGTTCCTACTCGACCTCGAAGACGCCTACGGCGACGGCCTCGAAATCGAGTCGATTCCCAAGACCGCGAGTCGGGCGGTCGGCTCCTACCAACTGTGGTTCGACGGGGTCCGAGTACCCGCAGAGAACCTCGTCGGCGAGGAAGGCGAGGGGTTCTACCAGATGCTCGACGGCCTCAACGAGGAGCGCCTCGTCATCGCCGCGGAGTGTCTCGGATTGGGCGAGGTCGCACTCGAACGAGGTATCGAGTACGCCGGCGAGCGGGAGGTGTTCGGCGGGCCAATCGGCGCCAATCAGGCTATCCAGCATCCGCTTGCGGCCGCCTACGCAGACCTGTTGGCGGCGAAGAAGGTCATCTACGACGCCGCCGACCGCCTCGACGGCCTCCCACGGAAGGCCGCCGGCGCCGAGGCCAACGTCGCGAAGTACCTCGCCGCCGAGGCGGCCTTCGACGCCGCCGACGCCGCGGTCCAGACCCACGGTGGCTTCGGCGTCGCCTGCGAGTACGATGTCGAGCGGTACTTCCGGGAGGCACGGCTGACGCGGCTCGTTCCCATCACCCAGCAACTCGCGTTGAACTACCTCGGCGAGCACGTGCTGGGACTGCCCCGGAGCTATTGAGTTAGGGCGCGACGCCGACGGTCAGCAGCGTCCCGTATTCGCGGTAGCGTTCGACCATCGCCTCCCGAGTTTCCCAGTCATCGGTCGGGAACTCGCTTGCGGGCGGAATCTCGGTTTCTCTGTCGGGGATGGTGTCCTGTTCGGCGACGTGGAAGCCGGCTTCCCGGAACGCCTCCCGGTACTGGTCGTAGTCCCACAGCGTCATCTCGATGGCGATATTGTCCTGCCAGGCGTGGGTGTGTTCGCTCTCCTCGAAGTAGTTCACCGCACAGTAGAACGTCCCGCCGGGCCGGAGAACGCGGCGCAGTTCTTCGAGTGCGCCGACGGGGTCGGGTGCGTAGTAGAACGCCTCCATCGAGAAGGCGTGGTCGATACTATCGTCGGCGAAGGGCAGCGACTGGAAGTCCCCGACGACGTAGCCGACGTTGTCGTCGTCGGTGTAACTGCGCGCGTTTCGGACCATCTCGGGGGCGCCGTCGAGTCCGTAGGCCCGGCCGGCGTCTTTGGCCTCACACATTGCGCGGGCGGCGTAGCCGCTGCCACACCCCAAATCGAGGACGGTGTCGCCCGTCTCGATTGGTATCCGTCCGAGTACGTGCTTGGCGGTGTGCCAGTGGCGTTTCTCCATCCCCTTGTCGCGGCCGTCGGCGGCCCAGTCGTCGAACTCCGCGCGAACGCTCATGGGCGGCGTTGGTCGTCGGAGGGGTTAACGCCCACGAAGCGACTCGGCCCGTCGCCGCGAGCGTTCGTCTCAAGTGTCCCGACGCCCACCACTCGGTAATGAGCGACACCGGCCCGCTGCAGCCAGACCGTCCCGACGCCTCCCGACGGTTCGAGGTCGAGGCCCCGTTCGACCCGGCGGGCGACCAACCCGAGGCCATCCGCGAACTCGTCGACGGCTACGAGTCCGGCGCCGAGAAACAGACGCTTTTGGGCGTCACCGGGTCGGGAAAGACCAACACCGTCTCGTGGGTGGTCGAGGAACTCCAGCAACCGACGCTCGTCCTCGCCCACAACAAGACGCTGGCGGCCCAACTGTACGAGGAGTTCCGCAACCTCTTCCCGGACAACGCCGTCGAGTACTTCGTCTCCTATTACGACTACTACCAGCCGGAGGCCTACGTCGAACAGACCGACACCTACATCGACAAGGACATGTCGATAAACGAGGAAATCGAGCGCCTGCGGCACTCCGCGACGCGGTCGCTTTTGACCCGCGACGACGTCATCGTCGTCGCTTCGGTGTCGGCCATCTACGGCCTCGGTGACCCGAACAACTACGAGTCGATGGCGCTCCGACTCGAACGCGGCGAGGAAATCGGCCGCGAGACGCTGTTGAAGAAACTGGTCGATTTGAACTACGAGCGCAACGACGTTGACTTCCAGCAGGGCACCTTCCGGGTTCGTGGCGACACCGTCGAGGTGTTCCCGATGTACGGACGGTACGCCCTCCGGGTGGAGTTCTGGGGCGACGAAATCGACCGTCTGATGAAAGTCGATACGCTGAACGGCGAGGTGGTCTCCGAGGAGCCGGCGGGACTCGTCCACCCGGCGGAACACTACTCCATTCCCGAGGAGCGTCTCCAGGAAGCCATCGACGAGATAGAGGAACTGAAGGAGAAACGCGTCTCGTACTTCGAGCGGCAGGGCGATTTGGTCGCCGCCCAGCGCATCGAGGAGCGCACCACCTTCGACATCGAGATGCTTCAAGAGACGGGCTACTGCTCGGGCATCGAGAACTACTCGGTGCACATGTCGGACCGCGAGTCGGGGGAACCGCCCTACACCCTCCTGGATTACTTCCCCGACGACTTCCTCACCGTCGTCGACGAGTCCCACGTCACGCTGCCGCAAATCAAAGGCCAGTACGAGGGCGACAAATCCCGGAAGGATTCGCTGGTCGAGAACGGCTTTCGGTTGCCGACGGCCTACGACAACCGCCCGCTGACCTTCGAGGAGTTCGAAGAGAAGACCGACCGGACGCTGTACGTCTCGGCGACGCCCGGCGAGTACGAACGCGAAGAAAGCGACCAGGTCGTCGAGCAAATCGTCCGGCCCACGTACCTCGTCGACCCCGAAATCGAGGTCCAGCCGGCCGAGGGGCAAATCGAGGACCTGATGGAGCGCATCGAGGCGACGGGCGACGACGAGCGCGTGCTTGTGACGACGCTGACGAAACGGATGGCCGAGGACCTCACCGAGTACCTCGAAGGTGCCGGCGTCGACGTGGCGTACATGCACGACGAGACGGACACGCTCGAACGCCACGAACTCGTCCGGTCGCTGCGACTCGGCGAGATTCAGGTGCTGGTCGGCATCAACCTCCTCCGGGAAGGACTCGACATCCCCGAGGTGAGCCTCGTCGCCATCCTCGACGCCGACCAGGAGGGGTTCCTGCGGTCGGAGACGACGCTGGTCCAGACGATGGGCCGGGCCGCCCGGAACGTCGATGGCCGGGTCGTCCTCTATGCCGACGAGACGACAGGTGCCATGGAGTCCGCAATCGAGGAGACCCGCCGCCGCCGGGAGATTCAACAGCAGTTCAACGCGGACCACGGCCACGAACCGAAAACCATCGAGAAGGAAGTCGGCGAGACGAACCTTCCGGGGTCGAAGACCGACACCGGCGGCGTCTCCGGGGTCGAAGCCGACTCCGCCGACGAGGCCGAAGAACTCATCGAACGCCTCGAAGGCCGGATGCAGGAGGCCGCCGACAACCTCGAATTCGAACTCGCGGCGGACATCCGCGACCGCATCCGCGAACTCCGGGAGACCTTCGAGGAGTTGGACGACCCCGACGAAGGGGTTCCGACGCCCGACGACGAGTTCTGAACACGACGCCGTCTTTTTCCCCTCGCCGCCCGACGGAATCGGTATGGCCGTCCGTGCGCTGCTCCGTTCGCCCGCCGCCGTCGTCTGGACGCTGCTCGGTGCACTCGCCGTCGGTGTCGGCTTCGCTGCGGGCTGGCAGGTCCTCGCGGCCGTCCGTCGGACGGTCACCGAGGCGGGTCCGGGCTTTCTCGTCGGCTTCGGCGAACTGTTGACCGTCGCCGTCGCCATCGTCTTGGTCGCGGTCCTCGGCCTCGTCTGGTACCCCTTCGGCGCCGCCGTCGCCTACGCGGTCGGCCGGACGGAGTACGGCGGCGGTACGTCGGCTTCGGCGGCCGGTGCTGCCGTCTACGACCGCCGGTGGTCGCTGTACCGGTGGCTGAAGACCCGGCTTGCGGTCGGCGACCTCGCGGACCGACTGCTCGACGAGGACGACGTGGCCCAAAACGAGGTGGGACTCGGGTGTGCGCCGTTCGTCGTTCCGGCGTTGGTCCTCGATTCGGCGACGCTGCCCGAAGCCGTCGGCCGGGCCAACCGGGTAACGCCCACGGGCGGCCGCGAGCGCGTCACCGTTGCGTCGCTCGGTCTCACGGCGGTTCTCGCCGTCGGGACCTTCGGCGGCGGAGCTGCCATCGACGGGACCACGTGGCCGCTCGTCGCGGCCCTCGCCGTCGGGGTTTTCGGCTGTGTCGTCACCGCCGCAATCGATTCGGCGTGGCGGGCGGCGACGTACGTCGACGACGACGGCGACCGGGAGTTCTACCGCTAGAGGGAGTCGACGAAGGCGTCGAAGGCACCCGAATCGGCGTGGACGTGGGCGTAGGTACCGAGCGCCCGATACTCGGTGAGGCCGTCCTTGGCGCCGGCGATGCCGTCCCCCCGTTTCACCTCGAAGGCGAAGTCGGCGTCGTCGGCCACTTCGGCCGTCGAGTAGTGGAATTCGTGGCCGCGCAACTGCTCGCCGCCGCTGGCGGTGAGGGTGTCCCCGCGAGCGACCAACTCGACGTGGTCCAGTGCCTGATACCGCTCGCACATCGTCACGTCGGCGGGGAGGACGCCGGCCATCGCGTGGGTGTCGCCGTCGGTGTCGGTCAGCGTCTCCGAAAGCGCCATCAGGCCGCCGCATTCGCCGAGGACGGGCACCCCCTCGGCGGCCCGCGCTCCGAGTTCAGCCAGCGTCCCGCCTGCGGCCAGTTCCGCGCCGTGGAGTTCGGGGTAGCCGCCGGGGAGATAGACCCCGTCGCAGTCGGGCAGCGAGTCGCCGGCGACCGGCGAGAAGGTGACCACCTCGGCGCGTTCCCGGAGCCGTTCGAGACTCGCCGGATAGCGAAAGCAGAACGCGGCGTCGTCGGCGACTGCGACCGTCTTTCCGGTGTCGGTTCCGGGTGGTCGGGGCTCCGGCCGTGGTGGTTCCGTCGCCACCTCCAGCAGTTCCTCGACAGCGATTTCCTCGCTGGCCGCATCGAGCGTCTCCACGTCGATGGGCGCCTCCCGACCCATGTGGAGGCCGAGGTGGCGGTCGGGAATCTCCAACCCACCGAGTGGCGGCACCCGGCCGAAGTACGATAACGAATCGGGGAGCGCATCCCGGATGCCGGCCTCGTGGCGGCCGCCGTGGGCGCGGTTGGCGAGGACGCCGACCACGTCGATGTCGCGGTCGGCTTCGGTGGCGTACTCGCGAAAGCCGAGCCCCTGGGCGGCGACGCTCTCCATGCCGGCCTTCGCGTCGACGACGAGCACCACTGGAAGTTCGAGTGTCTCCGCGACAGCGGCCGTCGAGTTCGTCCCGTCGTACAGTCCCATCATCCCCTCGACGACACAGATGTCGCCCGAACCGCGGTGGTAGTTGCGCCGACAGCCCTCCTCGCCGGCCAGCCACGGGTCCAGCGTCCGGGACGGTTTCTCGCAGACGGCGGCGTGGTGGCTTGGGTCGATGAAGTCCGGCCCCGCCTTCGCCGGTTGGGGGTCTCGCCCCGTCCGCTGGAGTGCCCGCAGGACGGCGAGCGTGGCGACGGTCTTGCCGACGCCCGAGGAGGTGCCCGCGAGGACGATGCCGTTCACGCCTTGGGCACCTCTCGGTCGGTGTCGGCCAGGAGGCGGTCGTACACCTCGCGGACCCCATCGCGTACGTCGGCCATCGGTAGGCCGGCGCGGTCGGCCAGCGCGAGGGCGCCGCCCATCCCGACGCCCTCCTTGGCTTCGCCGCGGTTGTAGGCGGCCATCGCGGGGTGGTCGTCAGTGAATCCAGGGTCGGTCGTCGTCACCGCGAGGTCGAGTTCGCGGCCGGCACGGCCGAGGTCGACAGCGGGGTCGCCGTCGACGAAGGAGGTGGTCGCGAGCGTCAGGGGTCCGTCGTAGCCGTCGTGTCGAAGACAGGCCGCAGCGGCGACCAGTTGGGTGCCGCCCGCCAGCGTGACGGCGGTGTCGGTCTCCAAAGCGCCGGCGGCGATGCCACAGAGGACGGCGAGGGCGGGGTCGCCCGCCCGGCGGAGTGCGACCGTCGGTTCGTCGGCGGCGTCGCCGGCCGCCAGCGACGAGGCCGAGAGCGCTTCGTCGACCACGCGCCGTTTCAACTCCAGTGGGTTCTCCGACAGCGACGAGGAGACCGTGCGGTCGCCCAGCACGTCGGCCTCGCCGAGTACGGTGAGGACGCCGAGTGCGGTCGTCGTGCCGCCGGGGACGGTTTCGGCGAGGAACAGTTCGTCATCGGGCAACGCCCGGCCGAACTGTCTGGCGGCGGCGAAGGCGCCGGGCGCGGAGGGGACGGGGTCGCGCTCGCGGATGTCCTCTCCCGTGCGGGCGCCGACGGTGACGGTCGGCGCGCCGGTCGGTTCGGCGAGGCCCGAATCGACGACGGTAAAATCGACCCCGAGCCGTTCGAGAACGGCTCGGGTCACGACGGCGGGGGTCGGACAGCCGCTCGGGGAGACCGGAACGACGGGCGAACGGACGGGGCGGCCGTAGGCGAGTATTTCGGCGTCGGCGCTGGGCGTGTGGGCCATCAGGTCAGCATCGGCGCCAGCGGCGCTGATGCCGTCGATTCGGGCCGTCCGGGTCGAACCGGCACAGCAGACGAGTCGAGTCATTATGATTGGTGTTAGTGCAACCGAACTTGAGTTTGCGGGTCGCGGCTCGTTGCCCGAAATCTATTTACTGGATGCCCTCACAGCGTACTACAAGAAAGGTTGCGCTAATACAAGCGCACTTGATTAAACATCCATGACGGACACACTCCTGCTCGTCGGTCGCCAACACACGCGTGCGGTAGCCGAGACACACGCGATGCGACTCCGAGAGCGCGGCGTGGCCGACCGCATCGCCGTGGACACCTACGACCACGACCCGGCGGAATTATCCGCCGACGCCGATGGGGAGACGTACGTCGTCCCGATGGCCGTCGCTCCCAACCGAGACACGACTCGCGGCATACCGGGAGCAATGCCGACTGCCCACCACTGCGAACCGGTCGGCACCAGTCCCGCGGTGAGTCTCACACTCGCCGACCGCGCTCGGGAGGCCGTCGCTCCCGGCGACGACGCATCGCTGGCGCTTTTGGCCTTTGGCGACACCTCCCGGGAGGGCCACCGGCGGGCGACCGAGGCCCACGCGACCCGCCTTCGGGAGTCGACCCGATACGGCGAAGTCACGACTGCCTACCTGTTGCAGAACCCTGCTGCGGAGTGTGTCCGCTACAACCTCACCGGCGACCGGGCCGTCGCGGTCCCGTTCTTCATTGCCCCGTGTGAGGAGACCGACAGCGCCCTGCCGGCGAAACTGGAACTCGACCGCGGCGGACTCGCCTACGCCGACCCACTCGGCGACCACGAGGCCGTCACCGACGCCATCGAGGCCGAGGTGGCGAAGGCCCGCTCGCTCGGGTCCGGTACCGCCGCCGTCGACCCGGTCGCAACCGACGGCGGCCGCTGACCGCCGACACTACCGCCGCACTGCCAGCACCGAGAGGTCCGAAAACGCCGTCTCCTCCTTCGCATCGATGTCGTCGGCCAGCGCCGACAGCGACGTTCGTGTCACGGATTCCTCGGCGTGAGTCAGCCGTTCGAAGACGAGCGCCTCACAGTCCGGTGCCCCCGCCTCCAGCAGGCGGTGGGCGATTCGCTCCGGCATCCAGTCGTAGGGCCGCGGCAGGACCAGCAGATGCCGGTCACCGACATCGCGCTCCAGTCGCCTGAGGCCGGCCTCGATTGGTCCGCTCTTGTGGAGGGTGACGAACGTCGTCGCCTCCATCGGCGTCCGGGCGCGACTCGCCGCCACCTGTAGCGAGGAAATCCCCGGAACCACCTCGACGGGGGCGACCCCCTCGACGGCGGATTCGACCTTGCCGACGAACTGGTAGCCGGAGTGGTTCGGGTCGCCCATCAACACCGCCGTCCCGCTGGCGCCGTCGGCGACGCGTTCGCGGAACGTCGCCAGCACCTCGGGTTCGTCGCGGTAGCCGCAGGTCAGCGCCTCGCCGGTAATTTCCTCGCGGACGAACTCGACGACCGTCTCGAAGCCGACGACCACGTCCGCCTCCCGGATGGCGCGGGCGCCACGCCGGGTGAGGTACTCGGAGTTGCCGGGGCCGATACCGACGGCGTACACCGGTGTCACGCCCCCGTCGACGCCTTCTGTTTCGGGTGCGTCGGCGGCGTATTCGGCCGGTTCGTCGGGGAACTCGATTTCGTCGGTCACTGTTCGGACTCCAGTTCGAGGTCCCCGGACCGCACGTCGCTCGCGACGTGGACCAGTTCGTTCGTCAGCCCCGCAGCGAGGCCGCTTCCGCCCCGTCGGCCGACGTTCGTAATCGCCGGGACGCCGTGTTCGGAACACACTGAACGCAGTCGCTTACGGCTCTCTGCGGCTTTCACGAAGCCCACAGGTGTGGCGACGACGACTGCCGGTCGGGTACCCTGCTCGATGCAGTCGGCCAGCGCCAGCGCCGCGGTGGGGGCGTTGCCGACGACGGCGATTGCGCCCTCGTAGACGCCCCGCTTGTCGAGTTCGAGCACCGAGGCGGCCGTCCGGGTCATCCCCGTCTCGGCGGCGAGGTCGGCACCGTTGCCGATTGCCTTCCGCACCTCGCAGTCGTGGCCCCGTCCCGTGATGCCGGATTTGACCATCGTGATGTCGGTGACGATGGGGCGTTCATCGAGGACTGCCCGCGCGCCCGTCCGGAGCGGTTCGGAGTCATCGCTCCCCGTAAATCGCACGAGATACTGGAACTCGGGGTCGCCGGTGGCGTGGACGGCCTTCGCCCGGACCCGGTCGGCCAGCGTCTCTTGGGGAACGAGTTCGTGGACGCGGTCCATGCTCGTCTCGGCGATGTCCATCGCCTCGGAAGTGGTCGCACCGAGGTCGGCGTAGGCCTCGAATTCAGGGTCAGTCGTCATCGCTCGTCACCTCCCCGACAGTACCGGGATTCGATGCACGCTCTTCGAGGTCACCGTCGACGGAGAGATTGAGGTCAGTCAACCGTTCTTCGGTCTCCTCGTCGGCGTTCCACAGTCCCCGCTCGATGGCCTCCAACAGCGTGTCGGTGATGGACTCCAGCGCCCACGGGTTCACCTCGCGCAGCCACTCCTGTCTGTCGGCATCGAAGGCGTAGGCCTCGGCGACTTCGTTCCACAGCGTGTCGCTGACGACGCCCGTGGTGGCGTCCCAGCCCAGCGTCACGTCGACGGTCGAAGAGAGGTCGCCGGCGCCCTTGTAGCCGTGTTCTTCCATCGAATCGAGCCACTCCGGATTCAGGACGCGGGCCCGCATCGCCTTGCGGACTTTCTCTTCGTTGGTGTAGACGGAGACGTTGTCGGGGTCCGAGGAGTCGCCGACGTAGGAGGCGGGTTCGGAACCCGCGACTTCGGAGACGGCGGTGATGAAGCCGCCGTGGAAGGCGTACCAGTCGGAGGAATCGAACTCGTCCTGTTCCATCGTGTCCTCGATTTTGACCGTCGCCTCGACGTTGCCGAGGCGGCGCCGGAAGGCGTCGTGGTCCTCGCTGACGCGGCCGCGAGAGCCCATCGCATAGCCGCCCCACTGGACGTACACCTCGGCCAAATCCGAACGGTCCTCCCAGTTCCCTTCGTCGACGGCCTTGTTCGTGCCGGCGCCGTAGCCGCCCGGTCGCGTCGTGAAGACGCGTGGCATCGCGGCGTCGCGGGCCTCGTCGGGGTCTACCCCTTCGGCTTCCAGTTCCTCGGTTTCCTCCTCGACGTGTTTCTTCACGTAGTTCATCTCGTGGGGTTCCTCGAGGTCGACGACGGCCTCGACGGCGTCGTGGATGACGCCGGCGGCCTGCGGAAAGGCGTCCCGGAACAGCCCCGACACCCGCGTCGTCGCGTCGACGCGCGGGCGGCCCAACTCCTCCAGCGGAATCGGCTCTACGCCGTCGATTCGGCCGGCGTCGGTCCAGACGGGTTCGACGCCCATCAGCGCGAGCACCTGTGCGATGGTCTCCCCGCGCGTGCGGACGGTGGGCGTCCCCCAGGCGACGACGCCGACCTCTTCGGGGTACTCGTCGTGTTCGCTGTGGTGGCGCTGTAGCGTCCCATCAGCGACCTCCCGTCCGACCTCCCACGCCGACTTGGCGGGCACCTTCCGTGGGTCCAGCGTGTAGAAGTTCCGACCCGTCGGCAACAGGTCGACGCCGCCGCGAGTGGGCGCACCGGAGCCACCCGGCGGGACGTACTCGCCGTTCAGGGCGTCGGCGGTCTGTGGAATCTCGTCTTCGGCGCCGAAGACACGCGGGGCGGCCTCCTCGCAGATGAACGCCAGCACCTCCCGTAAGTCGTCGTGGGCGCCGCCGGCCACGCGTGCATCGCCGAGGGGGTCGATGTCGACGACGAGTAAGTTCATGTTCACCTCGTCGTCGGGGTCGGCGTCGACTTCGGATTCGGGTACGTCGAAGCCCTGTTCGGCGAGTGTCTCGACCAACTCGACGCTCGTTTCGTGGACCGCGTCGGCGGCTTGGGAGTAGGTCATTCCGAGCGCCTCGTCGTACTCGCCCGGCGAATCGAGCATCCGTTGGTAGTCGATGCCCAATACCCCCGCAACGCTCTCGCGGAGACTGGGTGCGCCGGCGTTTTCGAGTCGCGTCAGCGCGACGAGATACTCGATGAGGCGGTCGCCTTCGGGCGGTTCACCCATCGTGTGCAGCCCCATCCGAATCTGGGTCGTCTTCACGTCTGTCAGGTAGGCGTGGATGCGCTCTACGAGTTCATCGATGTCGACATCCTCGCCGTCTACGGTGCCCTCCGCGAGCGTCGTGCCGGCTTCGTCGGGACCGCGAACGTCGGCCTGTTCGTCTATCTCGCCGGCGATACCCAACTCGACGGCCAAATCGAGTTCCTCGACTTTCTCTCGGAGGAGCCGTTCGACCGTCTCGCCGGCCGCGCTGCCGGCCTCGCGGTACTGGTCGGCCAGTTCTTCGAGTTCCGCGAGGTCGTCGTAGGTGCCGGCGTTGGCCATCGGCGGCGTGAGATAGTCGACGATTGCGGCATAGGAGCGCCGCTTGGCCTGCGTTCCCTCGCCGGGGTTGTTCACGATGTAGGGGTAGACGTTCGGCAAATCGGCGAGGAGCGCGTCGGGGGCGCTCCCGGAATCGAGGCCGACGGTCTTCCCGGGGAGCCACTCCAGGGAGCCGTGGGTGCCGAGGTGGACGACGGCGTCGGCGTCGAAGTCGTTGCGGAGCCACGCGTAGAAGGCGTAGTAGTCGTGTGGCGGCTGGAGGTCCGAATCGTGATACACCTTCGAAGGGTCCATCCCGAACCCACGCGGCGGCTGGACGGTCACGAGGACGTTGCCGAACTCGACGCCGGGAATGGCGAAGGGTCGCTCCGGCGGGTCGCCCCACTCCTCCAGAACGTTCTCGCGGAAGGCCTCGTCGGCGTCGCTCCACCACGACTCGTACTGCTGTGGCGAGACGGTGTCGACGGAGCGCTCTCGGACATCCTCGGGCGCGACCCAGCGGTCGTCGAGCGTCAACTGCGATGTGAGCGTCTCGACGAGGTTCTGGCCCGATTCGGGGAACTGTCCACCTAACTCGTAGCCTCGGCCTCGGAGTTCCGACAGCAGATTTACCGTCGATTCCGGCGAGTCGAGGCCGAAGGCGGTGCCGATGCCATCGTCGCTCGGCGGGTAGTTGTGCAGGACGACAGCGACGTTCTTCTCGTCGTTGGGGGTGTGACGGAGGGTCGCCCAGTTGACCGAAAGCGAGGCGGCGTGGTCGATGCGGTCCTCGATGGGGAAGTGCTGTTTCGGCGCCGACCCGATGCCAGCGGTGTCGTCGGTGCGTTCCTTCCCGGAGATGGGGTGGGTGATGACGTTGCCGTCGAACTCCGGCAGCGCAACCGACAGCGCGAGTTCGAACCCCATCACGCCGGTGTCGCTCGACTCGTATCGGGAGCGCGAGCGCATCGTTGTCACCGTCTGGAGGACGGGCACGCCGAGACGCTTGAGGAACACTTCCTCTGCGTCGCCGCCCTCGTCGTCGGCATCGCGGCCGCGCTCGGCCATCGACAGCGAGAACATGAACGACGAGCACACCGCATCGACGAGCGGTTCGCCCGCCTCGTCAGTTAGCCACTCGTCGACGACCCATTCGGCGTCTTCCTGTTCGTCGGTGACGGGATTACAGAACACGGGCAGAGCGTCGGCGCCCTCGGCTTCGATGGCTTCCACGAGCGCGTCGACGTAGCGGGTGTTCTCGTGGGTCCAGTGGGACTCGTAGAACCACACCGCGACGGTCGGCGTCTCGGGGTCCAGCGTCGCCCGCAACTCCTCGTAGGAAGTGCCGGGATACTCGGGGTGATACACCCCTTCGGTCGGCAGGTCGACGGGGTCGTCGTAGGTCGGTTCCTCGGGCGTGAATCGGTCGACCAGATACCGGACGGCGTTGGCGAGGTTCGCGCTTCCGCCGCGTTCGAGGTACGCCGAGACGGTGTCCCGAACGCTCCCGGGGACGGACGTGTCTTCGATGGCGAAGGCGTCGCCGGTCGCCTTCACGACGACGGGGACGCCTGCCTCATAGCAGGCTTCGATAGCGCGGTCGTAGCCGGGCATGCTGTCCTCGCCGCCGTGAAGCCACAGCACGGCCACGTCGCAGTCGGTCAGTTCGTCGCAGAACGCCTCGACGGCTTCGGGGTCGTCGAGGTCGCTCTCCGAGCGGACGACGAGGTCCGAACCGACCTCGCCGGCGGCGCGTTGTAACGCGCCCAGTTCGTTTTCGGTCGCGGTGTAGAGTCCAACCCGTGGCATAATATTGATAAACTCCGGTTGTGCTAATACAATTGTGTTTGATTCGGGCGAAACCAAAAGCGTTTCCACGCCGTTCGGGGCGGTGGTCGGCCAAGGGCGACTGAAGGAGGCGCTCTTGGCGGTCGCGGTCGACGACGGCCTCGACGGCCTGCTCGTCTCCGGCGAGAAGGGGACCGCAAAGTCGACGCTCGTCCGCGGCCTCGCGGAGTTGTTGCCGGCACAACGCGCCGTCGCGGACTGTCCCTACGGCTGTCCGCCGGACGACCGCACCCGGCAGTGTGAATCCTGCCGCGAGCGCGCGGCGCTGCCGGTCGAGACGCGGCCCGTCCCGCTCGTGACCCTCCCACTGGGGGCGACACGGGACCGCGTCGTCGGGACGCTGTCGGTCTCCGACGCCCTCGCAGGCGACGCCGAGTTCGACCCCGGCCTGCTCGCCCGCGCCAATCGCGGCCTGCTGTACGTCGACGAAATCAACCTCCTAGAGGACCACCTCGTCGACGTATTGCTCGACGCCGCTGCCTCGGGCGTCAACCGCGTCGAACGCGACGGTGTCAGCGTCGCCCACCCCGCCGAGTTCACCCTCGTCGGGACGATGAACCCAGAGGAGGGCGACCTTCGGCCGCAACTCCGGGACCGCTTCGGTCTCTCCGTCGAGGTGCAGGGTGAACGCGACATAGACGACCGCGTCGCCGTCATCGACGGCGACCTCCACGGCGCGTCGTCGGCCGACGACGACACCGACGACCACCGCCGGCGACTCGACCGGGCGCGTGACCTGCTCGATTCGGTCGCGCTGACCGACGACCAGAAGCGGGATATTGCGGAGTTGTGTGTCGATGCCGGCGTCGACGGCCACCGTGCGGACATAGCGACCGCTCGCGCCGCCCGCGCGCTCGCGGCGCTCGCCGGACGCCCCACGGCCACCGACGGCGACATCCGACGGGCCGCCGAACTCGCGTTGAACCACCGGATGCAGTCGGCGCCGTTCGAGGACGCACCCGATGCTGAGGAGGTCATAGACGACCACTTCGAGGACGGCGAGGGCGAACAGGACGCAGAGGAGTCAGCCGACGAGGACGCCGGCTCCGAGTCCGAACCGGGCTCCGATGTCCATCCGGACGGCGCTGACGACGGTGAGGACGCCGAAACGGAGCTACAGCCATCCGAGGATTCGAACGACCAGCCCACGCCGGAGGACGGCCCCGAAGCGGACCCGGACGCGGACGGCGACACCGACGACTCCTCGGCTCCGAACCCACAGTCGGGGTCGGCTGACGACGGTGTCGGGGCTCCGAACGACGGTTCCGGTGGGGAGTGTCCGGACTCGGAGTCGGACGACGGAGAAGACGCGACGCCGCTCGTCCCCGGCCAACTCCGAGAGGAACCCGCCGAGAGGCCGGAGGCGGCGGCCGCCCCCGAAATCGACGCCCCAGAGGCCGAGGCAGAAACGGGGTCGGGACGGGCCGGTGTCGCACCCGCGGCGGGCAATCGCGGAACTCGCGTTCGAACGGAACGAACGGACGGCACGGCCGGAATCGACGCGGCCGCGTCGGCCCGCACCGCAGCCAAACGGGGGTCCTCGCGAATCGACCAACGCGACCTTCGGCAGTCGGTGCGGTCTGGCGACGGCGAGGCGCTGGTCGTCTTCGCCGTCGACGCCAGCGCCTCGATGCGACCGGCGATGCGGGCGGCGAAGGGCGTCACGCTCGAACTGCTGGAAGACGCATACACCGAACGGGACAGCGTCGCCGTCGTCGCTTTCGCGGGCGAGGACGCGCAGGTGCTGTTGCCGCCGACGGACTCGGTGACGCTCGCGGCGCGACACCTGAAGGAACTACCGACCGGCAACCGGACGCCGTTGCCGGCGGGGCTTCGGACAGCGAAGGAGGTCGTCGACGCCGCCGACCCGGAAGCGGCCGTGGTCGTCGTCGTCTCGGACGGTCGGGCCAACGCCGCGGAATCACCGACCGCTGAGACGCGGCGAGCGGCCGAATCCCTCGCTGAGACGGGCGCCCGCGTCGTCTGTGTCGACGCCGGTGAACGACGGGGTGTACTCGGTGAAGTCCTCGTCGCGACCGACGGCGAGCGCGTCCCGCTCGACGCCCTGACGCCCGAACGTGTCGAGCGGGCCGTCACCGACGCCCGTCGATAGATTTACAATCTTGCTTGTTCTTTACGCAATTAGAATTTCAATGTCGGCAGCCAACGACTCCGTTCGGAACCGAATCGACACCGCCCGTGCGACGCTCTCGCCGACGGAGGCCGCAGTCGGTCTCCTGGCTGTGACGCTCGCACTGTTCCTGCTGGCGTTCGCACAGGAACCGCTCGTCCACGACGCGATGCACAACGGCCGCCACGTCGCGGGCGTCGTCTGTCACTGATGTACGACGCGCTCCGACGCGGGGCGATTGCCGGTGCGGTCGGCGGCGGCGCCTACGGGCTGTACGTGGCGCTGGTCGGCAACCCTCTCGTCGCACACGCCGAGGAACTGGCCAATCACGGCCACGAACACGGACACGAGGCGACTGCCGTCGCCGACGGCATCACGAGCGTCGTCTCCGTCGGCGGCAGCGCCGCCCTCGGCCTGCTGTTCGGTCTCGTCGTCTTCGGTCTCGTTGGGTATCTCCTCGAACCGGCGTTGCCCGACAGCGGCGGGAGTTACCTGCTCGGACTCGGCGGCTTTCTTACGGTATCCGGCGTCCCGTGGCTCGTCTTGCCCCCGGCGGCGCCGGGCGTCGAGACGGCGATATCGACCGACCTCGCGCTGTATCTGTACGCCGGTCTGATGGCCGTCGGTGCCCTCGCTTGCCTCGCTTCCGGGTGGGTGTATCACCGACTCGCCGAGTATGGCCGACTGGTCGGCACGGCAGCAGCACTCGCTGTCTTCGCCGCAATCGTCGGCGGCGCCGTCCTCGCAGCACCGGCGCCGGGCTACGAGGGCGGCGTCCCGGGCGCCCTCGAAGCCGCATACATTGGCACCGTCGTGGTCGGGCAACTCGGCCTCTGGGGTGTCACCGCTGCAGTTCACGATAGTCTCGCTGGGTTCGATTCGCCGGGAGAGTGGAACCGCTCGCCATCCGAGTCCCGGGTGCGCTAACGGCCAATCGGAGCCGTCGAACGCCGTCAGTCCGTAGTCCGCTTGACTGGCTACGCCACCGCTTTCACCCCGTTTTTCGAAGCAATCGGGACGTTCCGGTCCCGACACCGTGTCGACGGTGCCGTCGACACGCTCGCGTTCCCTTCGTAGCGGACGACGCTGACGCCGACGAACGACCGGTCGAGGGTTTTGACGTGGGTCCGTCCGGTGATTCGCCCGATTCGGTTCACCTCGCGGTCAGCGACGTGTGAGTAAACGACCCACACCTCGTCGGCCGACCGGACGAGTCGGCTGATTCGTTCGGAGTCTGTCTGGGGTAACCCTGTAGCGGTCTCCGGGCTGACGATTCCCTCGATTCGGTGTGACCGGTCGGTGTACCGGACGACTGCTCGGCGGGTGATACACTCGCTGACGAGCACGACGGCGTCGTCGCTGGCCCGTCGGTCAAGCAGGTCACCGGCCTCGTCCCACTGCTCGCGGTCAGGCGTCGTGTGATACGCGACGGTACCGCCGACCGTTCCGGCGACGAGTGTGACGGCCAACGCAACGACGGCGGCGCGTCGAGCGACCGTCAGTCCCGTGGTGCCGTCTACTACCGACGACCGTAGCGAACCGGCGGCGGGAAGCGCCACGTTCCTGAGTCCTCGCCCGACGAGGACGTACCACGCTGGCGCGGCGACGATGGCGTACCGCGGCCACAGAAACGAGGTCACGAGATACGACGCGACGAGTAACACGCCGAGGGGTACCACCGCGAGCGAAACGGTGAGGGCCGTCCGCCAGTTCGAACGGAGGTCTCGACCGCCGATAGCGGCGAACAGCACGACGGCACAGGCGACCGACACGGCCACCGCCGGATACGGCCACTCGCCGAAGAAGGCGAGCACCGTCTCGCCGATGGCGACCCCGCTGAAGTCGGTGAACGTCAACTCGATACCCGAGAGGAACGTCTCGAACACGAACGCCGCCAGCGGCAGCGCGACCACGCCCCCGGCGACGAGAATGCCGACGGCTCGACCGCCGAGCAACTCGACCACGCGGTCGCGGTGCAACACCCCGACCGCGAAGGCCTGTGCGAGGACCGCCAACCCGGCCATCGGGTGAGTGTAGGTCAACACCGACGCGGCGACCACGTATCCGAGAGCGGTCCGCCGCCCGGCACCGTTCAGGGCACGGACGAGCCACTCCGTCGAGACGATGGTCAACAACACGACCAACGTGTACATCCGTGCTTCTTGGGCGTGGGCGAGTTGGAACGACGAGATGGCCAACAGCCCACCCGCAAGGAAGCCGGTCGGCCGGTCGAACAGCCGACTGCCGAGTCTGACGAGGAGTGGAACCGACAGGATGCCGAAAATCACCGCCGGCGCCCGAACGACAGCTGGGTGGGTGCCGATGAACTCCGTCCACAGGTCCAACAGGACGTAGTACGTCGGGAAGTGGGGTTGATACTGCGGGACGAAGGTGAACAGTTCGTGGGTCGGAACCGTCGAGACGATGTCGAGGGTGGTTATCTCGTCTATCCACAGCGACTCGGCTCCGACTTCGAAGACTCTGAGGACGGCACCGAGGGCGGTCAACGCGAGGAGTCGCGGGTCACTCCACGCGGGAGGGGTTTCGCTCACTACGTCGCCTCTGCCGCCGAGTGGGTGTTAAATCCATGTGAATCGACACGAAACGACAGCCACCCGAACGGGATACGATTTTCACCGTTGTGACGACTCTAGAGGCCGATTTCCAGTTCCATCTCGTCGTAGTCGACGACCGGCCGGTGTGCGCGTCCGTCCCGCTCGAACTCGACGAGTCCCTCGCCGCCGAGCGTCCAGAGGTTGTCGTGGACCTGCCGAACGTCTCGGTCGACCAGTCGAGCGGTCTCGCGGATACTCGACGGTTCCTCGCGGGCGATGGTTCGAAGCAGTTCGATGGTCGTCGGTCGACAGACCAACGATGCCTCCTCGGACGTCAGGGTTCGCGTTTCGGTGCCGTCGGCGCCGGAGAGTCGAAGCGTAATCTCGCTCATGCTGCGACGTGGACGCGGGGCCAATATAACGGCGTGGCTTGGGACAACACTACGGAAGTTCGAGCGCGTAGCGACCCCGGCGTTCCCCGTCGTCGTGGTACCGAACCGGCTCCTCGATGAGCGCACGGCTGTCACCTGCGATGGCGGCGGCCGTCACGACGCCGTCGGTCGTCGCCGAGACCCGGGGGCCGTCCCTCACATCGAACACCCGCCAGCCGTGTACCGAGGGGTCCCGCTCGCGGAAATGCTGTGCGACCGGCACGAGCAGGCGGCTACCGTCCGCCGCGATGCCGTGGGAGAACCCGCCGACTTCCTCGCGCCACCGTTCGGTCCCCGACAGCGAGTAGCCGAACGCGGTCTGTTCGTTGGGGTGACGCTCGTCGGTCTCCCTGCCCTCTTCGGGGAAGGTGTTGCCGGTCAGGAAGACGGCGCCGTCGTCGCTCGCGTGAACATGGTTGGGGTAGGTGTACACCTCGTCGCCACTCGACTGCTGTGTGCCGAGGTCGGCGCTCCACACCGCGTCGCCGTCGACGATTCGGTAGCCGCGGTAGTCGGCGTGGCTCGTTACGAAGAGGCTCCCGTCGGCGGCCGCCACGTCTCCGATTCGGCGCGTCGCCGTCCGGTCGGTGTCCCAAACCCATCGTTCGGAACCGCCGTTGTCGAGCACAACGAGTCCGTCCTCGTGGTCGCCGGGACAGCGGTTGTACGCCACCGCGACGCCACCGTTGAACGCCGCGAGGGAAATCGGCGAGGCGTCGGCGTCGTAGCGCCAGCGGACGGTTCCGTCCGAGGCGAGGGCGTACACCGAACTCTCGAAGTGACGCCCTCCGTCCCGCCGTTCGTAGCGCCGTATGGCGACGTAGGCGGTGTCGGCGTCCGTGACCGCGTCGACGACCATCGGCAGGAAAAACCGCGTCTCCTTGGTGGGAGTGCCGATGGCGTCGGCGGCGTCGTGTCGCCACCGCTCGGTGCCGTCTTCGAGCAGTCGAACGGCGCCTCGCTTCGACCGCTCGCCGACCAACACGCCCGCCCCGAACGGGACGAGCGTGATGGTGCTGCCCTCGCCGTCGACCGACCAACGCTCGGCGCCGGCGCGGTCGAAGGCACGGACGGTGCCGTCGGCGAGACCGACGACCGGCCCCGAGCCGGTCAGCGTGACGCCCGAACGGCGCCCGGCCTGCCGGGAGCCACAGCAATCGATGTCGCCGAGCGGGATTCGGGTCGCCGTCTCACTCATCGACCGGGAACGCCTCGTGGAGCGTGTGGTGGCTCTCGCCGAGGTCCTCGAGGAGGCTCTCGCCGTGATTCCGGACGCGGTCGAGAGCGGTTTCGGCGTCCCGGACCGCGACGAGACGGCCGCGGAGGTAGTCGTATGAGGGGTCGTCGCTTTGTGTCGCGGCGACCTCCTCTTCGAGTTCGACCAACGCGGTATCGAGGTGCCGCGCGCAGTCGGCGAGGGTGTCCGCGTCGGCGAGCGCCGCGATGTGGGGGTCGGGCTCTTCGCCCAACTCCTGACGGGCGTGTTTTCGTGCGGCGTCGTCGTCGACGCCGAGGCTGTTCATCAGGCCGAGTCGAAGCGCTTCGATTTCGTGACAGGTCATGATTAGAGGGTCTGTGAGACCAATTGGGAGACGATTCGGTCGCGGTCGAGCGAGGAGGCGATGCGGTCGGCGTCGTCCGGGGACACCTCGCCGTACCAGACACCGTCGGGGTAGACGGCGACGTTCGGGCCATCGCCACACTGGCCGAGACACGACGAGCGCGTAATTCGGGCGTCGACGTCACACTCGCGGACGGCCTGTCGGAGTCGTTCCAGCACCGTCGCCGCGCCGTCGCTCGCACAGGTTCGGTTCGTACAGACTGAGACGTGTTTTTCGGGGGCGTCGTGGACGTGGGGCTCGTCGTCGACTTGGGAGCGGTCGGCGTGGGCGGCCCGATGGGTCATCGCTCGCAGCATCGCACGCGCACCACCCGAATCGCCCTCGAAACCGTCCATCTCGACTTTGTACTTGCAGGTGTCACACGACATCGATACGTCGCCGGCACGGGCCTCCTCGAATCGGTCGGCCAGCACCTCCAGCAGTCGGTCGTCGGTGCCAAGAGGTTCGCCACACCCGGCGTCGACGTAGGGGTAGTCGGCGTCGAACTCGGCTGCACCCTTGCGGATGCGTTCCGTGAGCACGCCGTCGCCGAGCATGTACGGCAGGACGACGACGGCGTCCGGGCGACGCTTGGCGACGGTGTGCAGCGTCTCGTCCAACAGCGGTTCGGTGACGCCGATGAACGACGCCTCGACGCCGGCGAACTCACGGCCCTCGTACAGCAGGCGGGCGAGTTTGTGTACGTCGGCGTTGGAGTCGGGGTCGGAAGATCCTCGGGCACACACCACGACGATGACGTCGTCGTCTTCGCGAGTGACGCCCAATTCGTCTTCGACGGCGGCCGCGCGGTCGTCGAGCAACTCCACGATGGCCGGGTGGACGCCGAGGTGTCTTCCGTTGTGGAGTGAGACATCGTACTCCGTTCGGGCTTCGTTGACGACGAGCGGCACGTCGGCCTTGACGTGGCTCGCGGCGAACAGCGACAGCGGGATGACGGTCACGTCAGTCGCCGAGGGTGCGAGCGAGCCGACGGCCTCGGCGATGGTCGGGTCAGCCAACTCGATGAACCCGGCGTCGACCGGCAGCCCGAGCCTCCCTTCGAGGTTCGCTGCGAGGGTTCGGACCTGCTCGTTGGATTTCTCGCGGCGCGACCCGTGGCCCGCCAGCACGACGGCTTCACCGTCCAACATCAGTACCCCTCCGCTTGCTCGACGCTCCGGCGAAGTTTCCGTCGCCGACTCGGCGCGAACAGCCCGGAGTTCTCGCTGCCTTCGTACACCCACTCGCCGAACGCCGGCGCGGCGGCGTCATCGAGACCGAACCAGTAGCCGCCCGACGACGTTTCCGAGATGGCGTCGTGTGGCGCCTCGACGCTCGCGTCTTCGAGTAGCGTCCCGACCTGTTCGAGCAGTTTCTGCTCGTCGTGGACGAACGAGATGCCGACGGTTCCGTCAGAGGACTTGAAACAGACGGTTCCACACCCTTCCAGCAGGCCGCGGAGTAGTTGGCGGTCGAATTCTGCGAGTGCGTCGAGGCGATAGCCGCCCGAGTCGCCCTCGAAGGGGAGTCCGAGCGCGGCGGCCGCGCGGTCGCCGACGCCCCCGAGCGCCTGCACCGTGTAGGTGTCCGTCGACCGGGTAATCGAGGTGTCGTGGGCGTACTCGCGGTCGACGATGCGGTGGTTGACGCCCTCGGCGCCCGCGATGGCGGCGAGGCGTTCGGCGGCCGTCTCGTCGTTCGTCCGGACGGTCACGCCATCGTTCGTCACCTCGCCGTCGCCGATGACGCGGCCCCAGAAGTACGCCGTCTCGGGGTGGGCATCCAGCAGGTTCCGCGGGGCGCCGGTCTCGACGCTCATGAATTCACCTCCTCCACCGAAATCGCGTCCAGTGGGCAGGCGGCAGCGGCCTGCTCGGCGTCCTCGCGGTTGCCGTCGTCGAACGTTGCGGTGAGTCGACCTTCCTCACGGTCGCCACCGGGCAGCGTCACGAGGCCGTCCTCAGCCTCAGCGAAGCGTCCGTCGCGGACGAGACAGGCGAAGACGCCGTCACACGCCTCCAGGTCGACTGAAACGGTGTATTCGGTCATCGTCAGTAGTCGTACTTCGTCTCGTAACCGCGCGGGGTGACCATCCGGCCGTCCCACACGTACGTTTCTTCGTTGCCGACGACGATGGTCGTCGTCATGTCGACGATGTCCTCCTCGCCGAGCTCCGGGAGTGTTCCGAGGTCCGTGATTCGGGTCGCCTCGTCCTCTCGGGAGGCACCGTGGACGATGCCGACCGGCGTCTCGGGGTCGCGGTGCTCCAGCAGGATTTCACAGCAGCGCTGGAAGTTCTCCCGGCGCTTGCGGCTCCAGGGGTTGTAGATGGCGATGGTAAAGCCCTCCCCTGCGACGGCGTGGAGGCGCGATTCGATGTCCTCCATCGGCGTCAGGTGGTCCGACAGCGACACCGAGACGGTGTCGTTGACCAGCGGGGCGCCGAGGCGGGCCCCACAGGACTGTGCGGCGGGGACGCCCGGCACCACCTCGAAGTCGACCGCCGAGGCGGTGCCGCCCTTCGATTCCAGTATCTCCAGGGCCAACCCCGCGAGCGCGTACACGTTCGGGTCGCCCGACCCGACGATGGCCACGTCGTTGCCCGCCAGCGCGCGGTCGATTGCCTCCTCGGTTCGGGAGACCTCCCCGCACATTGGCGTCGAGTAGATGTCGTCGGCGTCGTCGGTGATATCGTCGGGCAGGAGGTCGATGTAGGTCGTGTAGCCGACGATGTGTTCGGCGTCGGCCAGCGCCGCCTTCGCGCGGGCGGTCATCCCCTCGGGTTCGCCGGGGCCGAGTCCGACCGCCAGCAGTCGGCCGGGGTCGCCCTCGAAGTCCTCGACGGTGGCGCCGACCTCCTTCTCGTCGTTCGTGGAGGCGCCGCACGTCGAGGACGACGAGGAATCGGTCTTCGAGGCACCACACTCCGACTCGGTGCTGGTGTCGGTGCTCGAAGCTCCACACTTCGATTCGGTTTCCGTCGTCGATGCTGCTGCCGTATCCGTAGTGTCGTCGGTGCTCATTGTCAGAAGTCCTCCACCTCGCGGCCGCCGCGCGGCGTCACGAGGTAGTTGCCGTGGTCGTTGCTCCACTCGTGGCTCTCGTGGGTACCAATCAGAATCGAGGTACCCATCCCCCCGACCTTCTCGTCGTGTTCGGTAGCCTCGCCGAGCGTCGTGATGGTGTGGGTCTCGTCCTCCAGATTGCGTCCGGCCTCGCCGCGGCCGGCGTCGTTGAAGATGGCGACGGGCACGTCGTCGGCCCGCTGTTCGCGGACGACCTCGATTGCCCGCTCGTAGTCGCGCCAGCAGTTGTACAGCACGATGACGAACCCCGAAATCGCGGCCGCGCGCAACTTCTCTGCGATTTCGTCCCAGCCACGCCACTTATCGGACAGCGAGACGGTGCAGAAATCGTTGGAGAGGGGCGCACCGAGGTTCGCCGCGCCGCCGAGCGCCGCCGTCACGCCGGGGACGATTTCGATTGGAACGTCGTACGCCTCCTCCTCTTCGGCCATCAGGAAGACCAAATCGGACTTCCCGTAGACGTTCGGGTCGCCGCCGGAGACGTGGGCTACGTCCTGTCCGTCTCGGACGCGTTCGAAGGCCTCTTGGGTCAACTCGACCTGTTGGCCCATCGACGACCGGACGATTTCCTGTTCGTCGCCGGTTGGAGTTGTCGTGGCCCCGCCATCGGTCGCGGTCTCCGGCGGAATCGTGCCGTCCTGCCGAAGGAACTCCTGATAGAGGTTCGAGGCGATAACGCAGTCGGCGGTTCGAATCACGTCGCGAGCGCGCTGGGTCATCGCGTGGGGCAGCCCCGGACCGATGCCGACGACGTACAGCGTGCCGTAGTCGTCGGTGTCCGCGTTCGTTTCTCCCGACATCACCGCCCCACCGCCACGGTCACGGCCTCGTCGAATCGCTCTTTTTTCCGTGCCAGTTCGTGCTCGCGGCCGCCCGCAATCGCCGACGCCTCGGCGATGCCGGGCCAGCCGATGAGTTCCTTCGCCCGCGAGGGGGTCGGTCCCTCGTGGTCGAGCAAAGTGTCCTTCTCGAAGAGGACGACGCCGGCGCCTATCTCTTGGGCGGCTTCGTAGAGCCCTTCCTCGCCCTCCTTTCGGGTGGCGGTGGCGACGAACTCCACGTCCGAGAAGTCGAGGTCGAGGTCGGCCAGCGCGGCCTCCCACGCGTCCAGCACCTGTGATTTATCGACGCTATCGACGGTTCCCGTCCCCAACACGACGCCGTCGTCGTTGCGTTTCATCACGGTCACGTCGTCCCCCACGAGGACGGCCCGGGGGCCGTCGAGGCGTTCGACGGATTCGATGTCGTCGTTCAACACGGCGAGGTTCGTCGCCACCGTCGAATCGCCATTGACGACGTGTGCATCGAGGGCTTTGGCCTTCGACTCGATGCCCTGCTTGCCCGCCGCTTCCGAGGCGGTCGTCATCGCCGGAACGGCGCCCATCTTCGAGAGGTCGTGGGCGACCTGATTCGCGCCGTGGTGGCCGCCCGTTATCGGGATGGCCCACGTCAACTCCTCGTCGACGACGACGAGTGCGGGGTCGTCCCACTTGTCGTCGAGCAGGTGCGCCGTCTTCCGCATCGCGATGCCGGAGGCCATCAGGCCGACGAAGCAGTCGTACTCGCCCCAGTGCTCTTCGAACACCTCGCCGTGGTATTCGATGATGTCGATGGCGTCGTAGTCGTCTGTCAGTTCCGCCTTGATGTCCTCCGCGACCGGCAGTTTCCGCTCGAAACTGACGATGGCGATTTCCTCTGCGACTTCGCCGTCGGAATCGGGTGTCGAGCAGTGGCCGCCGCTGTCGTCGCTCGTGTCGGTGTCGTTGTCAGTGCTCATGTCAGTCGTCACTCTCCGCGGTGTCGTTCGCGTCGTTTTCGCTCCGATTCGCCCAATCGCCGTACAGGTACGACCGCTCGTAGCCGGCACCCGCGGCCGCCTCGCCGACCAGCACCATCGCCGAGGCGCGGTAGCCCGCCTCGGCCAGTTTCTCGCCGATGTCGGCGACAGTGCCTTCGATTACGTCCTCGTCGGGCCAGGAGGCGTGATACACTACCGTGACGGGCGTTTCGGGGTCGACGCCTTCCGCCAGCAGGCGGTCCATCGTATCGCCGACGGCGTGGGTTCCGAGGTAGATACAGGTCGTCACGTCGCCCATCTCGACGAAATCCGCGATGTGGTCATCTTCGGGGTCCAGTGTCTTCCCCTGCGGCCGGGTGAAGGCGACGTGGTTGGCCGTCTCATTGAGCGTCAACTGCGTCCGCAGCGTCGCACTCGCCGCGAACGCCGAGGTGACGCCCGGAACGAGGTAGGTGGGAACGCCCTCGTGTTCGAGTGCGTCCATCTGCTCTAAGGCGGCGCCGTAAATCGCGGGGTCACCCGAGTGGAGGCGGACCACCTCGCGTCCGTCCTCGTGGGCGTCTCGCATGAGAGGAATCAGCTCTTCGAGGTCCTTGCCGACGCTGTTGACCAACTCGGCGTGGTCGCAGTACGCTTCCAGCAGTTCGCTGTTGACCAACGAGCCGGCGTGAACGACGAGGTCCGCCGATTCGAGCGCCTCCCTGCCGGCGACGGTCAAAAGTCGAGGGTCGCCCGGCCCGGCGCCGACGAAGGGGATGCCCTCCTGTTCGTCGCCCGCGGTGTGGTCGTAGACGCGCTCGTCGCGTTCGTGGGCGTGTTTCTCGCGCTCGGCGTCGATGGCGCTCTGGGGGTCGGTATTCTCAGTCATCGTACACCTCGTCACCTGCGGCCTCAGCAGTCGCGATTTCTTCTCGGTGGACACCGCCGTCGGCCGTCGTTTCCCGACCGAACGCGGCGGTCGCCGGCTCCTCGCCGACGCCCGGCTTCTCGGCGTAAGCGACGGTGTAGTAGTCCCGTTCGGCCAGTTGGTCGGGGTCGTCGGTCACTATCGACTCGTGGCCGTCCATGAACAGCCGCCGGCCGTAGGTCACGTCGTAGCCGGAATCGCGGAGTTTCTCGTGGGTCGCGGGCACGTCTGTCACCTTGAACAACACGAGTCGGTCGGGACCGACGGGGGCGGCACCGTTTGCGGCCTCCCGCAACACGAGGTCCGACCCGGCCGTGATTTCGATGTCGAGTGCGGTCGCGAACGCCGTCACCGTCGAGACGCCCGGGACCACTTCGAGGTCGACGTCGGGGTGGAACCGCTCTAAGGTTCGGCGCAGGTGGCCGAACGTCGAGTAGACGTTGGGGTCGCCCAGCGTGACGAACGCCGCGGTCCCGTCCTCGGCGCGTGGTGCGACCTCCTCGGCGGCGGCCTTCCAGGCCCGCCGGAGTTCGTCCTCGTCGCGTGTCATCGGGAAATCGAGGTCGCCCAGTTGGGATTCGGCGACGTACTCGCATGCGACGTTGCGGGAGAGCCGACCGGGCGTGTACACCACGTCGGCCGACTCCAGCAGTTCCCGACCGCGGACCGTAATCAGTCCGGCGTCGCCGGGTCCCAACCCGATGCCGTACAGCGTCATGTCGCCCCTCCGACGATGACGTACACCGGGTTGTTCGAGTCGAAACTCGTCGCACCGGCGAGTTCGTAGCCCGTCGACACCTGCAGTTGGACGACCTCCTCGAAGAGGTTCCGCTCGCGGAACGCCCGGACGGCGTCGCCGGCGATTTCGAGCCGCGAGACGTTCATCACGACCCGGTCGATACCCGTCTCGGCGGCGAAATCGAGGACCTCCTCGTAGTTCCGCGACCCACCTAAAAACAGGGCGTCGGCGTCCTCCGGCAACCCCTCGGGGGCCTCCCCTTCGAGTAGTTCGACGCCCTCGATGTCGTTGGCCGCGAGGTTCTTCTCGGTCGTCTCCAGCCGTTTCGGTTTCCGCTCGATTGCGGTCACTCGGCCGGCCTGACGGGCAGCCTCGACGGTCACCGCGCCCGTACAGGAGCCGACTTCGATGAAGTGGTCGGTCGGACCCAACTCCAGTTTCCCGAGGGTCACCGACCGGACCTCCGGCTTCGTCGGCCCCGCCTTCGCGTCGTGTGGAAGCGCTACGCGTGCCATAGGACTACAACTGCAGGCGCAGGTAAAACAATTATGCTTGTTTTAGATAAACCCTACTTTCCATTCGGGCTGGTAGGGTTGTTCCTCCGACACAGCACATTTGAGGGTTCCCCACGCAATCGGCGGTATGGCTGACTGCGTCTTCTGTGACATCGTCGCCGGCGACGCGCCCGCCTATCGACTTCACGAGACCGACCGTACGCTCGCCTTCCTCGATATCGAGCCGCTGAACCCCGGTCACGCGCTCGTCATGCCGAAACCCCACCGCGAGACGCTGACCGAGATGGACGAAGATCTCGTCGCAGATACGTTCCGGAGCGCCCGAGTGGTCGCCAAGGCCATCGAGACGGTCTTCGACCCCGACGGCCTGAACCTCCTGCAGGCCAACGGCGAAGCGGCCGGACAGGAGGTGTTCCATGCCCACGTCCACGTCCTGCCGCGCTACGAGGACGACGACGTGGAAGTCAGTTGGCCGGCCGGGGAACTGACCGAAGCGGAGGCAACGGAGGTCGCAGAGAAGATTCAGTCGGCGCTGTAAATCAGTCCGCTCTCACTCGATGCTTTCGTCGAGTTCGAGGTCTTCGCTTTCGATGTCGGCGCTCTCGACGTCCGCGCTCTCGATGTCGTACTCCACGTCGCCGTCGCCGGCGGCGAGTTCCTCGATGTCGTCGATGCCGAGTAACTCCCTGGTCTCGGCGTCGAAATCGAGCGATTGGAGGTTCGTCCCGCCGTCGTCGACGCTCCCGGAGAGGTGTCTGCCGTACCGGGAGAGCAGCGAGGTCATCTCCTGTGGCAGGACGAACGTCGTCGACTCGCCGGTGCCGATTTCTTCCAGCGTCTCCATCCCGCGTTCGACGATGGCACGTTCGCCCATCGACTCGGCGGATTTCGCCCGCAGCACCGTCGAGATTGCCTCCCCTTGGGCCTCCAGAATCTGGGACTGCTTTTCGCCCTGGGCTTCGAGGATGTTCGCGGTCTTGTCACCCTCGGCGCGTTCGATGGCCGAGCGGCGCTTACCCTGGGCTTCCAGAATCATCGCCCGCCGCCGGCGCTCGGCGGCGGTCTGCTGTTCCATCGCGCCTTGGACCTTCGGCGAGGGGTTGACCTCCCGGACCTCGACGGCCTCGACGCGGATACCCCACTCGTCGGTCGGGCCGTCGAGTTCCCGCCGGATGCGGGTGTTGATGCGCTCGCGGTTCGACAGCGTCTCGTCGAGTTCCATATCCCCCAGCGCCGCCCGGAGCGTCGTCTGGGCGAGGTTCGAGGTCGCACGCTCGTAGTCTTCGACTTCGAGGAACGCCCGCTTTGCGTCCATCACGCGAATGTAGACGACGGCATCGGCGGTCACCGGCGAGTTGTCCTGCGTGATGGCCTCCTGTCGCGGCACGTCGATAGTCTGGGTTCGCATGTCGAAGGGGTACGTCCGGGAGACAAAGGGCGGGACGACGTGGAGGCCGGGTTCGAGTAGTTCGCGGAACTCGCCGAACACCGTCAGCGCCTGCTTCTCGTAGGCCTCGACGATTTCGACCGCACTGGCGACCGCGGCGATGGCGATGACGAGCAGCGCGAGGCCGGCGACGACGAGCGGATTGAACTCGATGAGGTCGAGCCAAACGGCCGCTCCGACCGCGAGAACGGCGAGAAGGACAGCAGTCGCCCGCGTCGAGAGACCGGCGCTATTCCGGCCGAGTTCACGAGCAGCGCTGTCGGACATGTTCCCATGTAGGGGACGACGACACTTGAACCCACGCAGGGTTGGCGGAGCGTCTGCGCTCAGTCGTCGCCGGCGGCGGGCGAGCGGCCGGCGCGTGGCCCGTCCAACTCGACTGCGGGCAGGTGGTCACGGAGGTATCGACCGGTGTGGGACTCCTCGACGCGGGCGACCGATTCGGGGGTTCCCTCGGCGACGAGGTCGCCGCCCTTCTCGCCACCCTCCGGCCCCAAGTCGACGATGTTGTCGGCGTTCTTCACGAGGTCGAGTTCGTGTTCGACGACGACGACCGTGTTGCCGTCGTCGGTGAGGCGGTGTAGCACCTCGATGAGTTTTCGCTCGTCTTCGCTGTGCAGGCCCGTCGTCGGCTCGTCCAGCAGGTACAGCGCCTCGCCGGAGTCCTTCTTGCCGAGTTCCTCGGCGAGTTTCACGCGCTGGGCCTCCCCGCCCGACAGCGTCGTCGACGGTTGGCCGAGACGCATGTAGCCCAGTCCAACGTCCTTCAGGAGCTGGAGGCGCCGACGGATGCCGGGGTGGCCCTCGAAGAAGTCGTAGGCCTCGTCGACCTCCATGTCGAGTACGTCGGAGATTGTGGCGTCCTTGTAGGTCACCTCCAGCGTCTCGTCGTTGTAGCGGGCCCCGTCGCACTCCTCGCAGGGGACGTACACGTCCGAGAGGAAGTTCATGTCTATCTTGACGGTACCCTGCCCGCCACAGGACTCACAGCGGCCGCCCTTGACGTTGAACGAGAACCGGCCCTTCTTGTAGCCGCGCTGTTTCGACAGTTTCGTCTCCGCGAACAACTCTCGGATGTGGTCGAAGACGCCGGTGTACGTCGCTGGATTCGAGCGAGGCGTCCGACCGATGGGCGATTGGTCGATGAGCCGAACCGTCTCGATGTCGTCGATCCCCTCGATGTCGTCGTGGTCGCCGGGGTTCACGTCGGTGTCGTTCATCCGCCGGACCAAGCCCTTATAGAGGATTTCGTGGAGCAACGTCGACTTCCCGGACCCTGAGACGCCCGTAATCGCGGTAAAGCAACCGAGCGGGAACGAGATGTCGAGGTCCTTGAGGTTGTGCTGGCGGGCGCCCCGGACGGTGAGGTAGCCGTCGGCATCCCGGCGCTGTTCGGGAACCGGAATCGTCCGCCGGCCGGCGAGGTAGTCTCCGGTGACCGAGCGGTCGGCGGCCATCACGTCCTCTACGTCGCCGTTCGCGACGACCTCGCCGCCCCGTTTGCCGGGGCCGGGGCCCATGTCGATGACGTTGTCGGCACGCCACATCGTCTCCTCGTCGTGTTCCACGACGACGAGCGTGTTGCCCAAATCGCGGAGGCCTTCGAGGGTGTCCAGCAGTTTGTCGTTGTCCCGCTGGTGGAGGCCGATGGAGGGTTCGTCCAGTACGTACAACACGCCGACGAGTCCCGACCCGACCTGCGTCGCGAGTCGGATGCGCTGGCTCTCACCACCCGACAGCGTCGAGGCCTCCCGGTCGAGCGTCAGGTACTCGAGGCCGACCTCGTCCATGAAGCCGAGGCGCTCACGAATCTCCTTGAGAATCTCTTCGGCGATTTTCTGCTCACGTGAATCGAGATTCGCGTTGAGGCTCTCGAAGTGTTCCAGTGCGTCGCCGATGGACAGTCGGTTGACATCCGTAATCGAGGTGCCGTCGACGAGGACGGCCCGGGATTCGGGTTTCAGACGCGTCCCGTCGCAGGCCGGACACGTCGTCGTCGCCATGTACTTCTCGATGTGCTCGCGGGTCCCCTCGGAATCCGTCTCGATGTAGCGGCGGTCGAGGTTCGGGATGACGCCCTCGAATCGCTTCTCCTTCCGTCGGGTGCCGTTCTTCGTCTGTCGTTCGAAGACGACCTCCTCGTCGGTGCCGTAGAGGAACTGCCGCTGTACGTTCTCGTCGAGTTCCTCGAACGGCGTGTCGACGCTCACGTCGAAGTGCGCCGCCACGGAATCGAGGCGCGTCTGGTAGTACGAGCGGTTGTAGCTCCAGGGCTCGAAGACGTTCTTGATTGGCTTGCTGGGGTCTTTGACGACGAGGTCCTCGTCGACCTCCTTCGTCTCGCCGATGCCCTCACAGTCCGGGCAGGCGCCGTGCGGGGAGTTGAACGAGAACGAGCGCGTCTCGATTTCCGGGAGGTCGATGCCGCAGTGAGTGCAGGCCAACTCCTCGGAGAACTCGACGACGAGGCGGTCGTCGCCCTCTCCTGCGAGGTCGCCTGTCGACCGCGTTTCCGACCCCACGTCGATTCCCTCCGGCGGGTCCGGAAGCACGACTTTCAGCAGGCCGTCGGCCTCCTCTAAGGCCGTCTCGACGGAGTCGGTCACACGCGAACGAGCGTCCTCGCTCAGTTTCACGCGGTCGACGACCACGTCGACGGTGTGGTCGTAGTTCTCATCGAGCTCCGGCCGCTCGACCGAGAGGTCGTACTCCTCGCCGTCGACCTCGATGCGGGTGTACCCCTCGGCGACGAGGTCGTCGAAGAGGTCCTCGAAGGCGCCCTTCTGGTCGCGGACGACCGGCGCACACAACTTCGCTCGCGTCCCATCCGGGAGGTCGAGCAGCCGTCGCACCATCTGTTGGGCGGACTGTTCGCCGACCTCACGGCCACATTCGGGACAGTGCGGCGTGCCGACGCGGGCGTACAGCAAGCGGAGGTAGTCGTGGAGTTCGGTGACGGTACCGACCGTCGAACGGGGGTTGTTGGCGGCGTTCTTTTGGTCGATAGAGATGGCGGGCGACAGTCCCTCGACGTTCTCGACCTGCGGTTTGTCCATCTGGCCGAGGAAGTTCCGGGCGTACGCCGACAGCGATTCGATGTAGCGGCGCTGGCCCTCGGCGTACACCGTCTCGAAGGCGAGCGACGACTTCCCCGACCCGGAGAGACCGGTGACGACGGTGAACTCCTCGCGGGGGATGGACACGTCGATGTCCTTCAGGTTGTGCTCGGAGGCACCACGGACGACGATGTCGTCGGTCATTGCGAAAAGGGACGAACTGGCGGCGTGAAACCCTGTCGGTTGCGGCTAGGGGTACGCTTCGTCCCGCGGTGCATACCGACCGTCTCGGACGTTCCGAACCGTCTCGCGTTCGTAACTGGTCCGGTAGTTCACGCTGTAGACGACCGCCTGTGCGGTCGGGTCGGTTCCGCCCGGGGCGCTGAAGTCCTCCGGGTGGCCGGTGGCGTTCGTCGCGAGAGAGCCGTTGACGACGATGTCGTAACTGCCGACGATGCGACTCTCGTCGAGGGTCGCGTTGTAGGCGTTCTCGTATCGAATCGAGACCGAACCGTTGAGGTCGTCGGCGAAATCCAACGCCGGGCAGTCCGTCCCGTCGAGGGTCTCCGCTCGGATGTCGACGATGCCGCGGTCGGAGACGACCTCACAACTCGAAGAACTGCCGAGCAAATCCGTGAGGTCGCCGAAGACAGTCGGGTCGCCGACGTGGACGACGAACCGGTCGTCGGTTCCGCCTTCGCGGAACAGGTACATCGTCCACGTGTCGGTGCCGTCGTCGACGACGACCCGGAACGCCCGCTCGTCGGTGTCGTTGAACGACAGCGTGGCGTCGTACAGACTCGAAGTGTCGGCCTCGAACCGCATCGTCGAGACGTTCGGTGCATCCTCGGCGACGGTCCAGTCGGCCGTCGTCGTCTCGCTTTCCGGCATGTACTGGCGGTCGGCGGCCTGTTCGAGCCGCCACCCGACGTGGGCTGTCCGCTGGAGGTTGGCCGATGCCCCCCGTTCGGCTGCGGTGGCCGACCGACTCCGTGCCCACTCGTCGACGATACCGCCGAACACCGCGTGAGCGTCATCGGCGGTGGCGACCCTCGCATCGGTGGTCCGGGTAGAAGCCTGCGCTATCGTCCGATTCGCGTCGTCGACGTAGGCGGTGGCGGTCTCCGAATCAGTCGTCTCTCGCGAGGAGATGTTCTCGGCGAAGATAGCGGAGTTGAGAACGAGCGCGAGCGCGACGAACATCGCCGCGACGAGCAGCGCCGCCACGACGAGCAGTTGGCCTCGGGCATCCGACGACGGGTCCATCCGGCGTTTCTTCCACTCTGCAACATATCAATCTATGGGGTATTTCGTGCCTTCTCAGCGGGCGTTTGGATGGCGCCTCAAGACTTCTCGGCGCGGGAGCGCCACCGCTCCTGCTGGCGGCGCTCGGCGGCGTGGCGCACGCCATCGGTCACCGACGCCCGTGCCTCGTGCTCGAACGCCCGCGCGTCGGCGTACATCCCCGTCTCGAACGCCTCCAGTACCTCGTAGGTCCACCGGCCGGCGCCGTCCTCGCGGGGGACGACGCCGCGCGGCAGCAACTCGTCGCGGAGCGTATCGGCGAGTTCGTCGTGGCCAGCCTCCCGAAAGGCCTCCTCCGCGACCGCGAGGTGGTCCATCGCGTGGCCCGTCTTGTGGTGAAACGCCACGAGCGCTCCGTGGGCGCGGTGGAGCCACTCCAACCCCAACTCGACGCTGTGGATGGCGTGCAGTTCCGTCTCCGTGAGGTTCGGTTCGTCCATGTGGGGTGTTATCGACTACCAATACTTAGCTTCGATGGCGGTCGAAACCCATACGCTCCCGACGGTCCTACGGTGTGCAATGCGACGTCGCGAGGCGCTTCGTTTCGGTGGGTCCGTGCTGACAGCGACGGGCCTGTTCGGCGGACTCTCCGCGTCGGTCGCGGTCGCCGATGGATTCGAACCGCTCGGGCGTCTCGAACTGCCGGGTGCGAAGGAACTCGTCGTCGACGACGGTATCGCCTACGTCGCGGTGACCGACGGCTTCGCCACCGTCGACGTGAGCGACCCCACCGACCCGGTCGTTCTGGCCGAACGGCGCGGGCTCCTCGCCGACCACTCCGACGGCCCGATGAAGGGGATTCAGGACGGGAAGGTGGGCGGCGACTACTACGCCCTCGCCGGCCCGGCCCACCCCCGAAACGGCGTTCCCTACGCGGCCGTCGTCTTCGACATCTCCGACCCCGCTTCCCCCGAGGAAGTACTCACCTACGAGACGGAGTTCTACCACCACAACCTCGACACCGACGGCGAGACGCTGTTCCTCTGTGGCAACGACGGTGCGGGAAACCCACTGGTCTGTGTCGACATCGACTCGGGTACGGAACTGGGGCGGTGGTCGGTCGTCGATGCCGACGACCGGTGGGGCGAGGTCGACCACCGTCTCCGGGAGTTTCACGACGTGTGGGTCGAAGAGGGAATCGCCTACTGCGCGCTGTGGAACGCCGGGACGTGGCTCCTCGACGTATCCGACCCCGCCGCTCCGACACCGATTACGAACGTTCGCGGCCTCGACCCGACCGAACAGGCCGAAATCGAGACGAGAGACGACCGCCGAGAGGCACTGCTCACACTGCCGGGCAACGACCACTTCGCCATGCCCCAGCGCGACGGCGACGGACGCCTCTTTGCGGTCAACGAGGAAGCGTGGGCGACCGATGCCAACGCGTCGACCAGCGAACTCGGCGGCGTCGAACTGTGGGACGCCGAGGCCGGCGAGCGACTGTCCCGAATCGAGGCGCTGCCGACCGAAGACGCCACTTTCAACGGTGTCTGGACCACCGCCCACAACTTCGAGTTCGTCGGCGACCGACTGTACACCTCGTGGTACCGCGGCGGCGTGCGTGTCCACGACGTGAGCGACCCCGCTGACCCTCGCGAGTTGGCTCATTGGCGGGCAACGGAGACGACGCAGTTCTGGACCGCCCAGCGCGGCCCGGATTGTGTCGTCGCCAGCAGTTGGCGCGACCCCTCCGCCGACGACCCCGAATCCGCGGCGGCCCTCTACACGTTCCCGGACCCCGCGGCCTCAGACGCCACTCCCACCCCCGAGACGGCCGGCGACGGGTCGGGACTTGGCCTGCTGGCAGGGGTCGTCGGTGTCGGCGCCGCGGCGGTGGCACGACGTTTGCGTCGGGAGTGACGCCTACAGCGCGTTTTCGATGGAGCCAGCGACCTGCCGGGCGCGCTCGGCGAGCGGTTCGGTCACTTCTCCGGCCGCAACCGCCTCGTCGAGTTCGTCGTCGTCGACGCGGCGCACCTCGCCGTCGGGATGTTTCACTACGTCGACGTGCAAATCGACGTACCGAACCGTTTCGGGGAAGACTTCGACCGGCGTACAGACGTTGACGTACGTTCCGCGGTGGTCGCCATCGGCGCCGCGATACACCGTCGCGTACCACCACCGCCCCTCGACGAACGTCGTCGTCGCCACGTCGCCGGCCTGCCGTTCGACGCCCAGAGCGTCGTAGGTCCCGCCGGCGCTCATCTCGCGTTCGACGGTAATCGACCCCTCATCGCTGTCGATGTCGGTCACTTCGCCGCGACCCAACACGATGGTCCGGCCGCTCGGCTTGCCGTGGCCGATGGCGATGGTATCTCCCTCGCGTGGGCCGAACTGTCGGGTCGTCACGCCGAAGGGGAACTCCCCCGAAGGCTCACAGACGGCTTCCGCGAAGTCGACCGCCGCGCTGGCGTCGTCTGCGCCGGCTTTGATGCGGTGATGTCCCGGCATCGTCGTCGCCACCGCCGACCGGCGGTCGTCGAGAGCGAAGCGACACTCTCGACCGAACCACACCCACGCGCTGTCCCGCGGTGCGACGATGCGCCCCGGTTCCTCGCCGTCGTAGTTGGCAACCGCTTCCATCATCGCCTCGGCGCGCTCGCTCGCCCGCTCCAACGCCTCGCCCATCGCCTCAAGTGAGGCGTCGTCGGCGACCCGGGACCACCGCGGCGTCCATCCCTCCGGCGGGTCGACCGGAAGCAGGTCGGCCATCCGTGCCGTCTCGCTCAGCGACCCGCCGCTTCCGCGCCGTAACTCGACGAGGCCTCCCGGTACCCGAAGGTCCGTCGCGAGCGACGGCCGCGAATCGGTCCACGGCGGTTCCGCACGCGCCACCTGCAGACGGTAACTGTCGCCCTCCTCGACGTAGCCGTCGGTTCGGTCGTACGGGAGGAACCCCTCCGTTTCGCCCAACTCGACGACCGCACCGGAGCCGAGCGTCTCCGTGACGACGCCCCGGAAGACGGCGCCTTTCGGCGCCGGGTCGTCGAATGCGAAGGCGTCACGCCCGACGCCGAGCAACCGCTCTCGGAGTGCTGCGACAGCGTCGCCGTCACCGCTGACCCCGACGCCCTGTCTGTCGTCGGTCGTTCGGACCGTGGCGTCGGCGGGGTCGGTCTCGAACTCCGCATCGAAGCGCTCGCGGATGGGTGGAGAGGCCTGTACGACCGACCACTCCCCGCGGAGCAGTTCGGTCAGCGCGGTGGTGTAGATGCCCCGAACTCGGACTCTCATAGGTCGTCGCGGTCAGCGGCGAACCGCACTCGGTCGTGGACCGTCGGCCCGAGTGATAACTCGACGACTTGGTCGCTCAACACGCGGCCGTCCTCGATGGGGGCGCCCCAGCCGTCGAACTTCACGTACCCACGGAGTGCGGCGGCGTGAGTGTAGCAGTCGACGTACTCCAATTCGTGTTCGGGAAACTCGGCAGTCGAGTGGGCTTGGTCCATATCCGAGTAAACGGTGTCGAGACCCTCGAAGAACGCCTCGAGCGCCGCGGCCTCCTCTGCGGTCGCCTCGACGACTGCCTCGGAGACCTCGCGGATATCGTCGGCGGAGAGACCGAACTCCCGAAGCGCCTGCTGTGTCCGCTGGTCGAAGTGCATACCCCGGCTTCGAGGGCGGGGACTGAAAGCGTCCCGGCTTTTCTTCGGCGCCGCCGGAGAGCCAAAACGTTAGGAGCGCTCCCCGAGTGGACGAGGTATGAACGACCCGGTCGAGGAGCGCGCGGACGACTCGCGTGACCTCTACGACATCGCGTCGTGGGAGCCGCGGACCCAACTGGACCAGCTGGCGATACTGGCCTACCGTGGCGCGATTCAGACGGCTCGGGCCTCGCTCGTCGGACTCGGCCTGCTCGTCTTGGTGCTCATCCTAGGCGGCGGCGCCGGCGCGCTCATCATCGACAACCCCTTCATCCTCGGGTTAATCGGGCTTTCGGTCATCCCGGCCGGCCTGCTCGCGCTGTACGTCTACCGCACCGACATCACGACCGACGAACCAGCGACGCTTTTGGCGGCGACGTTCGTCCTCTCGATTCTGTTCGCCGGCTTCGCCGCCTTCGTCAACACCGCTTTGAGTTTCATTCAGGTGCTCCCGCTCGTCGGGTTCGTCCTGTTTTACTTCCTCGTCGTCGGCCCCATCGAGGAGACAGTGAAACTGCTCGCAGTCCGACTGTACGCCTACAGGGACGACCGCTTCGACTCGGTCATCGACGGCGCGGTGTACGGCGCCGTCGCCGGCCTCGGCTTCGCCACCATCGAGAACGTCCTCTACATCACTCAGAACATCGAGACGCCGGCGATGATACTCGCCCAGAGTGGGAGCAACTTCGCGAGTCAGTTCTTCGAAACCATCGACGCCGGCGGACAGATTACGGCCGTTCGCGGCCTCGCCGGGCCGGGCCACGTCATCTACTCGGCGTTCGCGGGCTACTATCTCGGCCTCGCGAAGTTCAACCCCGACGACGCCGGCCCCATCGTCGTCAAGGGACTGCTCATCGCCGCGTTCATCCACGCGACGTACAACAGCCTCGTCGGCGTCGTCCCCGTCCTCGTCAGCCTCGTCGTCCCCGGCGTTCCCGTCCTCGTGTTGTTCCTCGGGTTCGTCGTCGTCTACGACGGTCTGTTCCTCTACATCCTCTATCGCAAACTCCAGCGCTACCGCGCGGCCTACTCGGACGTCCACATCGACGCCGACTCGCCGCGAGAACTCACCTCGGAACGCACCGAGTTCGACCCCGAGACGCGATGACCCGTCGACAGAGGTCGGGCCTGCTGTGGATTTAAGACGCCGCCGCCCGCCTACGTCGATATGGACTACGAACTCGCCATCGAGAACGCACCGGGATCGATTCCGGGCGGCACCGGCGTCCTTCTCATCCACCCCTCAACCGGCGAGACAGACCGCATCGACACCGACTTCCTGAAAACCGACACCGACCGACTGCTCGTCATCTCGACGCGGACGACGGCCCGGGAGGTCCAACAGAAACTGGAGTACTACGGCGTCGACGAGAAGAGCGCGGACATCCTCGACACGCTGTCGGTCGAGCGGGGCTACTCCCGGCGCTCCTCGGACCGCGTCCACTACGTCTCCTCGCCGGACGACCTCGCTGGCATCGTCGAGACGACACGGGAGTTCCTCGCCGAAAACGAGGGGAAACGGCGCATCAGCCTCGACTCCATCACCGAGATGGCGTACTACGCCGACGAGGAGCGCGCCCTCGAAGCCGTCGAGGAAATTCTCGAACTCCTCAAAGAACACGATGCAGTCGGGCTGTTCCACCTCTCCGAGGAGGTCCACGACGACGCCGACGTGGCCGCGTTCAAAGAGCTGTTCGACGGCATCGTCTACCTCGACGAAGACGGCACCGTCGAAGTCGAATTCTAACTTGGGGGCCGGCGATTCGACCGCCGTCATACCACCCTACAGCACGTCCTCGGCGGCTTCAAGGGACCGCTTCTGCCCCTCGACGAGGTGCGTGAAGTCGGCACCGGCCACCATGTAGTCGAAGCCGAGCGACCCCAGAGCCTGAATCTGTTCGGGGGTCGTCCCGAGCGTTCCGACGGGGACGCCTGCCGACTCGCCGGCGTCGATGACCGTCTCGATAGCGCCGAGAAACGCCGGGTCGGTCCACTCCGCGAAGACGCCCAGCGACGCCGAGAGGTCCGCCGGCCCGACGAACAGGGCGTCGACGCCGTCGACTGCGGCGATGTCGGCGGCGTTGTCGACGGCCGTCTCGCTCTCTATCTGGACGATGACCGACACATCGCGGTGGTCCTCGCGGACGTAGGACTCGAAGTTTCGGCCGTAGTCGGCGGCGCGGGCGGCGGCGACGCCGCGGTCGCCTTCCGGCGGATACCGGGTCGCGCCGACGGCGCCCCGTGCTTCGGCGGCGCTTTCGACCATCGGCACCAGCAGGCCATCGGGCCCCAAATCGAGCAGTCGCTTGATGCGGACGGGGTCGTTCCAAGGGGTGCGGACGACGCCGGCGGTGTCGTTGTCGGCGTCGATACCGCGCAGGCAGTCGGCGACCGTTTCCAGCCCCAGCGGCGTGTGTTCGGTGTCGACAACGACGAAATCGAACGCCTCGCCCGCGGCGATTTCCGCGACGGATGGGTCGGCCAGCGACACCCACGTTCCGACGGTTCCGTGTAGGTCGTCCATACGCCGACACCGATGCCGAGCGACAAAACCCTCCCGACCGACGAGTCTTCACCCAAACCGCAACCCCCTCAGTTCGACTGGAACCGATAGAATACCGCACATAGCTACCCGGAACGGCCCGCTAGCGCGCCTCCGTGAGAATCGTCGACCACATTCACCCCGGTCTACATCACGCCTGCCCGATAGCGGTCGGGGAGGAGACCGAGTACCTTCGAAACGAGCCACCAGCGGCGGGTGACGTAGGCGACGGACTTCTCCTTCGAGATCGCGCGGGCAATCTGGCCGGCGGCGGTTTCGGGCGAACACTCCCAGAAGCGCTCGGTTTCGGGCGACATCGGCGTGTCGACGAATCCGGGGCGAACGTCGGTGACGGTGATTTCGTCGCCGGCACGATACCGGAGTCCCTCCAGATACCGGGAGACGTAGGCCTTCGAGGCGCTGTAGGCCGGAAGCGTGGGACTGCCGATTTCGCCGGCCACCGAGGAGATACCGACGAGGTGACCGCCGTCGGTCGCCTCGAAGTGCTCCATCGCGGCGGTGGCGATGGCGGTGAAGCCACGGACGTTCACGTCGACGGTGTCGCGTTCGGGCTCCCACCCGAGGTCCGGGTTGTGTCGGCCGATGCCCGAGGAGACGACGACCAAATCGACGCCACCGAGGGAGTCGACGAGGTCGTCGAACCGCTCGCGGGCGTCGGGTTGCGTCACGTCGATTTCGGCGACGTGGGCGCCGCCGATGTCCTCACCGACTGCCCGGAGGCGGTCGGTCCGACGGGCCGCGAGCCCGAGGTCGTACTCCCGGGAGAGTTCCTTCGCCAGCGCCCGTCCGATACCGGAGGACGCGCCGACGATGATGGCGTTCGGCATACACGCCGGGCGTTGCGGCGCGGTGGCTTAAATTCCGGTGGAGCGCGACGGGATTACACGCTAAAATGGAGGCCGTCGTAGGCGAACTCGACGCCCTCGTAGCCGTCGGTCGATTCGAGGGCGCTGAAGTCGTCGTACGTGCGGCCGTAGAGGTGTTCGATCTCGGTCAGCACCGTCCGGTCGGCGCCGACTCGTTCGACTCGCGCCATGACCTCCTCGTGGGTGAGTTCCTCGCTCATGATGGCGTCGTCGACCTCGGTCAAAATCCGCGTTCCGTCGGGCGTCTCGGGGAAGTACCCACACTCGAAGACCGCGAGGTCGATGTCGTCGGGCAGCGCCCCTTCTTCGAGATGGCGGGCGTCGTCGACAGCGAGTACGGCCGTCGTCTCGCCGCGTTCGATTACGAAGGCGGTCGCATCGAGTTCACCGTCGCCCGACAGCGAGTACGGAACCGCCTCGATTCGGGCGTCGTCGACGGTCAGGGGGTCGTCGTCGAGGAAGTGAGTGTCGGCGAAGCCGATCTCCTCGACGAAGTGTCTGAGGCCGTCGTACAACTCACAGGTGCGCTCGTAGACGCGGCGGGTCGTCACCAGCGTCGGTCGGTCGCTTCGAGCCGTCTCGATGAGGCCGTGGTCGGGCTCTTCGAACATCCGCTCCATCGAGCGCGACTGGACGACACGGAGGCCGGCGGCGTGGTCGGGATGCCAGTGAGTGAGAAAGATGTACTCGAGGTCGTCGACGGTCTCGCGTTCGAGGTTCTCGTAGACGAATTCTGGGGCGTCGACCATCGCCGACAGCTCATCGACGTACAGCGAGTTGCCGTGTCGGGTGTGGGGAACGCCGACCTCGCGTGCACGTTCGCACACCCGACACCCGCAGGTCGGCGTCGGAATCGGGGAGTTGCCCCCGCTGCCGAGCACCGTGACCGAGAGCGTCATGGACGGTGGTGGGGCCGGTCGGTCAAAAAGCCGCCTGCCGACGTGAGCCACGCGAGACAAATACTTCGAGAGTCAACGGGATGGCGTGAGCCGTAGCGAACGCGCCCGACTGGCCGGCGTGGTGTTCGTCGTCCTCTTCACCCAGCTGTTGGTGTATCCTGGGGTCGACGAACTCGTCGCGGCGCTGGGCGGCGACACCACCATCGACGCCAGCACCGCGTTTCTCGCCGTCCAGTTGGTCGCGTTCGTGCTGTTTTCGGCGGTTTGGGGAGCGTTGTCCGACCGTGCCGGCCGACGAATCCCGTTCATCGTCGCGGGCGCACTCGGCGGCGCCGTCGCCTATCTCGCCCTGTTGGCCGTCGTCGTCACCGGAATCGGCGATTTCCGGACTGCACTCGCGCTCCGGTTCCTCGAGGGGTCGTTCACCATCGGCGCGTTCTCGCTGTCGATAACGATGCTGATGGATTTGGACGGCGGCCACGGCCGGAACATGGGTGCGGCGGGCATCGCCATCGGCGCGGGGGCGGCGCTGGGCGCACCGATTGGCGGACAGTTGTACAATTTCGGGCCGCTCGGCCCTATCGTCGTCTCGGCGGCCCTGCTGTTGGCCGTCGCGGTCGTGATGGCGACGGTTCCTGACCGCGCGCCGGCCGCCCGCGGCGGTCTCGGTCGCGTTCTCGACGGCGTCCGGGCGACGCCCGAGTTGCTCGTCCCCTACGCCTTCGGCTTCGCCGACCGCTTCACCGCCGGCTTCTTCGGACTGGTCGGGACGTTTTACTTCCGGCAGACGTTCGACCTCGACCCGGCGACGACGGGACTCGTCCTCGCGTGTTTCTTCGCACCCTTTGCGCTCCTGCAGTACCCCCTCGGCGTGCTGTCGGACCGCGTTGGCCGCGTCGTCCCCATCGTCGCGGGGTCGGTCGGATACGGTGCCGCCATCGTCGGCGTCGGCCTCGCGCCGACCATCGAACTCGCCGCCGCCGGGATGGTGCTGGTCGGCGTCCTCGGTGCGCTGGTCGCGCCCGCGACGATGGCGCTCGTCACCGACATGGCCGCCGCCGACGAACGCGGCGCAGCGATGGGCGGGTTCAACATCTTCGGCAGCCTCGGCTTCCTCGGCGGGATTCTCGGCGGCGGCACCGTCGCCTCGACGTACGGCTTCTTCGCGGCCTTCGCCGTCGCCGGCGCACTGGAGATGGGTATCGTCATCCTCGCGTTGCCGGTGTTGCTCCGGGTCGTGCCCGACCCGACGGCGACGTTCGGCAGTCCCGAGTGAAAACGGTCCCGTGACGCCCGGCGGTATCAAAACTACCATGCCGTCCCGCGTAGAGGGTACTGATATCCAGGTGTTCCGATGACCGAAAAAAGCGAATACACGGGGGAGTATCCCGACAAGACGCTGTATCTGCCCGGCCCGACCGAAGTGCGCGAGGATGTCATCGAGGCGATGTGCGAACCGATGTTCGGCCACCGCATGGACCGGATGACGGACCTCTATACGACCATCGTCGAGGACACCAAGGAGTTCCTCGACACCGAACAGGACGTGGTAATCCTGACGGCCTCCGGGACGGAGTTCTGGGAGGCGACGACGCTCAACCTCGTCGACGACCGGATGCTCGTCCCGACGAGTGGGGCGTTCAGCGAACGGCAGGCCAACGTCGCCGAGCGACTCGGCAAGGAGGTCGACCGCATCGAGTACGAGTGGGGGAAGGCGGTCAAACCCGACGACATCCGCGCCGCACTCGAGGAGAGCGATGAGGGCTACGACGCCGTCGGCGTCGTGATGAACGAGACGTCGACCGGCGTCCGGAACCCAATCGAGGAAATCGGCGACCTGCTGGGCGACTATCCGGACACCTACTTCGTCGTCGACGCCATCTCCTGTCTCGGCGGCGACTTCATCGACATCGAGGGCCACAACATCGACGCCATCTTCACGTCGACCCAGAAGGCCTTCGCCATGCCGCCGGGGTTGGCGGTCTGTACCGTCAGCGAGGACGCCTACGAGCGTGAGGTCGGCAAGGAGTCGGCCTCGTGGTACGGCGGCTTCCAGCGGACGCTGGATTACTACGACCGGAAGGGACAGACCCACTCGACGCCGGCGATTCCGCTCATGCTCGCCTACCGCAAGCAGATGAAACACATGCTCGAGGAGGGACACGACGCCCGCGACCAGCGACACCGCGAGATGGCCGAGTACACTCGCGAGTGGGCCGAAGAGCACTTCGGGCTGTTCGCCGAGGAGGGCTACGAGTCCCAGACGGTGACCTGCGTCGAGAACACCCGCGGCATCGACGTGGCCGAAACCGTCGAGGCCGTCTCCGAGGAGTACGACATGGCGTTCTCCAGCGGCTACGGGTCGATTGGCGAGGAGTCGTTCCGCATCGGTCACATGGGCGAACACACCGTCGAGAGCATCGAGGAGTTGACCGACGCCATCGAGGACGTCGCCGGACTGTAGCCGCTGGGGCCGAGAGCGGACACCGCGATTTTTGACGGCGGGTTTCCAACCCCTCGGTAATGGACGAGCCGCAGGACAACCCCTACGTTCGGGACCCACCGCTCGATTTCGAGTCGGTCGAGGAACTCGACGACAGCGAGGCCTACGAGCAGGCCGAACTGCTCCGGGAGGCGATTCGATACCACGACCGACGCTACTACCAGCGGGCCGACCCGGTCATCTCCGACCGCGCCTACGACCGGCTGTTCGAACGCCTCGAAGCCCTCGAAGACGCCTTCGACCTCCCGATGGAGACGAGTCCGACACAGCGGGTCGGCGGCGAACCGCTGGATGAACTCGAAACCGTCGACCACGTCGTCACGATGCTTTCTATCGATTCTTCCGTCGAGGAGGCCGACCTCCGGGAGTTCGACGAACGGGTCCACGACCGGTTGACCGAATCCGACTGGGAGGGGTCAATCGAGTACCTCTGTGAGCCGAAGTTCGACGGCCTCTCCGTCGAGTTGCTTTACGAGGACGGCGAGTTGACGCGGGCGGCGACCCGCGGCGACGGCGAGCGCGGCGACGACGTAACCGAGAACGTCCGGACCATCCGGTCGGTGCCGCTGGAACTCGACGGCGACTACCCCGACTTTCTGGCCGTCCGCGGCGAGGTGTTCATGCCGAAAGAAGCGTTTCAGGCGTACAACCGCGAGCGAATCGAGCGCGGCGATGACCCCTTCGCGAACCCCCGAAACGCCGCTGCAGGGACGCTTCGGCAACTCGACCCCTCGGTGACCGCCGAGCGGCCGCTGGATTGCTTCGTCTTCGACGTACTCGACGACGGCGGCTACGGCTTCGAGAGTCGTCTCGAAGAGCACGAAACCGTCGATTCGTGGGGGTTTCACGTCGACGACCACACCCGACTGGTCGAGGACATCGACGGTGCGGTCGCGTTCCGCGATGAGATGCTCGAAGCCCGCGACGACCTCGACTACGAAATCGACGGGACAGTCATCAAACTCGACGACAAGGCGGCCTGTGACGTGTTGGGTGCGACCTCTCGCGCCCCGCGGTGGGCCTACGCCTACAAGTTCCCCGCACGCACCGAGGAGACGACCGTCCGCGACATCGTCGTGCAGGTCGGCCGTACCGGCCGTCTCACGCCGGTTGCGCTGTTGGACCCCGTCGAGGTGGGTGGCGTCGAGGTCTCGCGGGCGACACTGCACAACCCCGAGCAAATCGCGGAACTCGGCGTGGGATTGGGCGACCGAGTGCGACTCAAACGCGCTGGGGACGTGATTCCCTACATCGAGGAAGTCGTCGAGAACGAACGGGAACACCACTTCGAGTTTCCCGAGCGGTGTCCGGTCTGTGACAGCGCCGTCGAACGGGAGGGGCCGATGGCGTTCTGTACCGGCGGCGTCGCCTGCCCCGCCCAACTGCGTCGAGCGGTCGAGCACTACGCCTCGCGTGTCGGCCTCGACATCGAGGGGTTGGGCGAGAAGGCGGTGAACCAGTTGGTCGACGAGGGACTGCTCGAACGGCTGCCGGACCTCTACGAGCTGACCGTCGAGGAGTTAGCCGAACTCGAAGGGTGGGGAGAGACGAGCGCCGAGAACCTCATCGAGGAGTTGGAAGCCAGCACGGAGCCGCCGCTTTCGGACTTCCTGTCGGCGCTGGGCGTTCCCGAGGTCGGGCCGACGACGGCGGGCGACATCGCCCGACAGTTCGGGACGCTCGACGCCGTGATGGACGCCTCCGCCGAGGAGTTACGGGCGGTCGAGGGTATCGGCGAGACGGTCGCCGCCGAAATCGAGGAGTTCTTCGACAGCGAGCGGAACCGCGAGGTCATCTCGGACCTCCGTGCTCACGGCGTCGAACCGCAGGAGGCCGAGACCGCGGGCGACGCCCTCGAAGGATTGACGTTCGTCTTCACCGGCTCGCTTTCGGGGATGACTCGCGAGGAAGCCCAGGAGTTGGTGGAGCAAAACGGCGGGTCGGCGACCTCGAGTGTCTCGGGGAACACCGACTACCTCGTGGTGGGCGAGAATCCGGGACAGAGCAAGCGGGAGGATGCGGAGGCCAACGACGTAGAGACAATCGACCAAGAGAGGTTCGAGTCGCTGTTGGCCGACCGCGGCGTCGACGTATAGCGAACAGGCGGGACGGTCGCGTCGACGGCCCGTGTCCCGCGCTCGCGGCGTCTGCCGCTCGAATCGAGGTGGTCCCACCACCTCGCTACCGCCCCGGCGGACCGCCGTCGGTCGTCAGGTCACACGGCTGGTGGCCGCGTTTCAGTATATGAACCCTCGGCCGGACGCGCCGGCTATAAGCCGCGGGGGACCGAGGATTCGCCAATGGGAGTGTTCGACACCATCCGGCAGGTGCTGGGGTTGAGCGCGGAGGCCGACGCGGCCCGTGAGGCCGACCCCGAGGACCTGTTCGGGATGTCGACGGCGTATCTGACGATGGAGGCCGACCTCGATTTCGCGCCGACCGGCGACGCGGCGCTGTGTTTCTCGAACGTCGACAGCACGGCGTTTCAGCGGGCACGCGAGGAGGTCGAAGCCATCCTCGCGGCCGGCGAAGCCGAGACGGGGACGACCGCCGAGTTCGTCGAGGACGCCCACGGCTACCACTGGGTCGTCCTCCACGACACCGGGTTCGAGGACCTCGTAACGAGCATCCACTTCGCGGCCGATACCCTCGTCGAGGAGGGGTTCGGCTCGCGGTTGCTGGCGGCGCTTTTCGCCTTCGAGCGCGACGGACAGACCGCCTACTGGGTGTACTCCTTCCGCCGGGGGTCGTACTACCCGTTCGTTCCGACGGGCGGTCGCGAGCGCGACAACAAGGTCGAGTTCAAACTGGAGAGCGTCCTCGACGGCGAGTTGTCGGTCGAGGACGACACGACCTACTGGTATCCGATGTGGCCCGAGGGCGACGCCCACCCCTGGGGCTGAGGCTCGGTTTCTAATCCTTCGGATGGTTCGGACGCTCACCCCGATCCTTGCCCGGATTTTCACTTTCACTTGGCTGTTAACGAGGCTTTATGTACCGGGCGGACACAGGGACGGATATGGCAGCATCAGGCGAAGACCTCGAGGACCTCCCGGGCGTCGGGCCCGCAACCGCAGAGAAGCTTCAGGACAACGGCTTCGAATCGTATCAGAGCATCGCCGTCGCAAGCCCGGGCGAACTCTCAAACACCGCCGACGTGGGCGAATCGAACGCCAACGACATCATTCAGGCCGCACGCGAGGCCGCCGACATCGGCGGCTTCGAGACCGGCTCGGACGTACTGGAACGCCGGGAGAAAATCGGCAAACTCGAGTGGCTCATCCCCGAGGTCGACGAGATGCTCGGCGGCGGCGTCGAGACCCAATCCATCACCGAAGTGTACGGCGAGTTCGGCGCCGGGAAATCCCAGGTGACCCACCAACTCGCGGTGAACGTCCAACTCCCCAAAGAGAAGGGGGGACTCCACGGCCGCTGTATCTTCGTCGACAGCGAGGACACGTTCCGGCCGGAGCGAATCGACGAGATGGTTCGCGGCCTGCCGGACGACGTTCTCGAAGCGACGATGGAAGACCGCGAAATCGAGGGCAGCATCGACGACGAGGAGACGATGGCGGAACTCATCCAGTCGTTCCTCGACAAGATTCACGTCGCGAAGGCGTTCAACTCCAACCACCAGATTCTGCTCGCCGAGAAGGCGAAGGAAATCGCAAGCGAGTACGAAGAGGACGAGTACCCGGTCCGTCTGCTGTGTGTCGACTCGCTGACGGCCCACTTCCGTGCGGAGTACGTCGGCCGCGGGGAGTTGGCCGACCGCCAGCAGAAACTCAACAAGCACCTCCACGACATCGACCGCGTCGGCAACCTCTATAACTCCGCGGTCGTCGTCACGAACCAGGTGCAGTCGAACCCCGACGCCTTCTTCGGTGACCCGACGAAGCCCATCGGTGGCAACATCCTCGGCCACAAGTCGACGTTCCGGATGTACCTCCGGAAGTCGAAGGGCAACAAACGCATCGTCAAACTGGTCGACGCGCCGAACCTCCCCGACGGCGAATCGGTGATGCGCGTCCAGGGCGAAGGGCTGAAGCCGGAGTGACGTAGCCCAACTGCCCGGTTCCTTTTTGCTAATCGCCCTCCCAGAGCGGCGTATGGAGAAAGCCACCATAGACGACCTCGACAACTGGATGGGACCGTCGGCAGTCAAGCGGCCGCTCGGGAAGGCTCTCGGCACCGAGCACATGAGCATGCGCTTTTACGAACTCGACCCCGGCGAGAGCACCGCCTTCGGCTATCACGCCCACGAGAACCAAGAGGAGGTGTTCTACGTCGTCGAGGGGGAGTTGACTTTCGAGACCGAGGACGGAGACGTGGCGGTGGCGGAAGGTGAGGTGATTCGGTTCGCTCCGGGAGAGTTCCAGCGGAGCAGAAACGAAACCGACGGCCGCGTCCGAACGCTCGGCATCGGCGCGCCGGCCGACGCCGGCGAGTTGACCCTGCTCCGGGAGTGTCCGAAGTGTGGCGAACGGACCGACCAAGAAATCGACTCGGTCGACGACGGCGCCGCCCTCGTGACGCTGTGTGTCGAGTGCGGCGCCGAGACTGGACGGTTTTCCTAAGACGAGGAAGCTAAACCGTCGGCGTTCATCCGGTCGGACATGAGCGACACGTTCGTCTACGACGACGACTGCGGCTTCTGTACGTGGTGGGCCGACTACTTCGCCGACAAGACGACGCTCGAGGTCGTCGGGTTCGCGGAACTCACCGACGCACAACTGGAGCGGCTCCCCGACGACTACGAGGACTGCTCGCATCTCCTCGCCGACGATGCGGTGTACTCCTGTGGTGCCGCCATCGAGCAGGCGCTGGCCCGGGCTGACGTTCCCCCCGGCTCTCGGGACGTTTTCGGTTTCCTCCGACAGTTCGAGGACTACGAGCAGTTCCGCGAGCGACTCTACCACGAGGTTGCCGACCGGCGGGGGCTGTGGGGGCAGTTCCTCTCGAAGGAGCAACTCGAAGAGTAAAGAAGACACCTCCGCGAGCGGCCGACGTGCGCGAATCGGTGTCGGTGGACTTAGTACGAAGGCGCGGATACTCCGTGGGTATGAACGTTGCAGACGCGATGACGCCCCGGTCGGAGGTCGTGACTGTCGAAATCCCCGGTACCCGAGAGGACGTTCTGGAGTACCTCCAAGACCGCGGATTCTCGTCGGTTCCGATTATCAAATCGACCGACGATGGCGAGGTGTTTCGGGGCCTCGTCACGCGGGAGTCGCTCATCGAACAGCCCGACGAGGACCAGTTGGCGCTTCTGGTTCGGGAAGTCCCGACCATCGGGTCGTCGGCGACGCTGACCGAGGTGGCCGAGTTGGTCGTCGACTCCGGTGAGCGCCGCGTCCCAGTCGTCGACGACGGCGAGTTGGTCGGTATCGTCACCGTCACGGACATCGTCCGGGCCATCGCCGAGGGCGAGGAGGACGGCGACACCACCGTTGGCGGCCTCGCGACCCGTGAAGTAAACACCGTCTACGAGAGAACGCCGCTGACGGTCGCAGAGCGGGAACTCTCCTACGCCGACGTGCCCTACGCCGTCGTGTTGGACGAGTCGGGCGCGCTCAGCGGGATGCTCACCGAGGTCGACGTCATCGAGGTCGCACGCGTCGTCCAAGGGGAGACCGACCCCGGTGACGCCGTCGCCAATCAGGACGACGAGTGGATGTGGGAGGGAATCAAGGCCGTTGGAAGCCGCGCGGTTCCGACGCTGAACGTCGAGATTCCCACCGACCCCGTCTCGGAGTTCATGACCGCCGACCTCGTGACCGTCTCCCGGTCGAAGACGGCCCGTGACGCTGCCCAACTGATGATTTCCAACGACATCGAGCAGATTCCGCTCGTCTCCGGCGACGAACTGGTCGGTGTGGTCCGGGACGTCGACCTCTTGGAGGCGCTCGTATGACCGAGTTGGACGACCTCGCGGAGTTGGCCAAGCGCCGTGGCTTCTTCTTCCCGTCGAACGAGGCCTACGGCGGCACGGCCGGTTTCTACACCTACGGGCCGGAGGGCGCGGCGCTGAAGCGCAACCTCGAGGACACCTGGCGCGACATCTTCGTCCGCGAGGAGGGTCACATGGAGTTGGAGGCACCGACCGTGATGCCCGAGGCTGTCTTCGAGGCCTCGGGACACCTCGACGGCTTCGACGACATGATAATCGAGTGTGTCGAGTGTGGGTCGACCCACCGCGCCGACCACCTCGTCGAGGACGCCGTCGAAGACATCGAGGACGCCGAGGCGTACGACCCCGAGGCGGTGGCCGAACTCATCGCCGACCACGAAATCGAGTGTCCCTCCTGTGGCGCGCCGCTGGCCGACACGGACGTCGAGGAGTTCAACCTCATGTTCGGCACGAACATCGGCCCCGGGTCGTCGTCGCCGGGGTATCTCCGGCCCGAAACCGCACAGGGCATCTTCGTCGAGTTCCCCCGACTGAAGGAGTACGCCCGCAATCAGTTGCCGTTCGGCGTCGCCCAAATCGGCCGTGCCTACCGCAACGAGATTTCGCCGCGGCGGGCGCTCGTCCGTGTTCGGGAGTTCACCCAAGCCGAGTTGGAGCACTTCATCGACCCCGAAACCGACGAGCCGCCGCTTGAGCGCGTCGCGGACGTCGAGGTGCCGCTGTACTCCGCCGAAGCACAGAACGCCGACGACGGCGGCGTCGAGGCCTACACCGTCGGCGAAGCCGTCGAGGAGGGCGTCATCGGCAGCGAGTGGGTCGCCTACTATCTCGGCCGGGCGATGGATTTCTACGAGCGAATCGGCATCGACATGGACCGGTTCCGCTACCGCCAGCACCTCACGGGCGAGCGGGCACACTACGCCGCTGACTGCTGGGACGCCGAGACCGAGTTGGGCGGCAACTGGGTCGAGGTGACCGGCTTCGCCTACCGCTCGGACTACGACCTCTCGAAGCACGGCGAGTACTCCGGCGAGGAATTCACCCTGTTCCGGCAGTACGACGAACCGAAGACCGTAGAGCGGGCGACGGTCGACCCCGACATGAGCTATCTCGGCCCCGAGTTCGGCGGTGCGGCCGGTGACGTAGCCGACGCCCTGGCGGCGCTTGCTGGTCGGAATCGCTCGGCGTTCGACGGCGAGGAGGTCACTGTCGAGGTCGACGGCGAGTCCTACACCGTCCCCGTCGAGAAGACCGGCTTTTCTGTCGAAGAACAGACCGAGGCCGGCGAGCACATCACGCCGCACGTCGTCGAACCCTCCTTCGGCGTCGGCCGCCTCGTCTACAGCGTCCTCATCCATCGCCACGGCACCGACGAGGTCGACGGCGAACAGCGGGCGTTCCTCGATTTGCCCGCCGACATCGCGCCGACGACGGTCGCCGTCTTCCCGCTGATGACGAAGGACGGCCTCGACGACCGCGCCGAGGAGTTGGCCCACGAACTCCGCGAAAGTGGCTTCGAGGTCGCCTACGACGACACCGGCAACATCGGCCGTCGGTACCGCCGACAGGACGAGGTCGGCACCCCCTACTGCGTGACCGTCGACTACGAGACGCTGGAGGACGGCACGGTGACGGTTCGGGAACGGGACTCAACGGACCAGACCCGCGTCGCCGTCGAGGACTTGTCCGACGCGCTTCGGCGACTGGTCAGCGGTGCGACGCTCGCGGAACTGTAGCCCGGGACTGACCTACACCTTTTATTGACCACGGACCGACGACCGGGTATGACCGTCTACGAGTCGGACTTGCCGGGCGTCGGCAAGAAGTTCGAAATCGAAATCGACGACGACGAACAGCTCGTTGTCGTCACCCACAACACCGGCAAGCGGGAGGTGTTCCGCCGACGAGGCGAGGAGGACTCCGAGAAACTGTTCGAACTCTCGGACCGACTGGCCAGACAGGTGGGGACGATTCTGGAGGGCGCGTACTTCCAGCCGGTCGCCACCGAGACGACCGAGACGATGCTCGACGAGGACACGCTGTTCGAGTGGGTCGCCGTCGCCGAGGGGTCGGAGTTGGTCGACAAGACGCTAGCGGAAGTCGACTTCCGGGAGACGACCGGCACGTCCGTCGTCGCAATCCAGCGCGACGACGAGACAGAATCCAACCCCAATGCGGACACCACCATCCGGGCAGGGGATACGCTGGTCATCATCGGCGCCCGCGACGCCTGTGACCGCGTCGAGCGACTGGCCGCCGGGACTGACACGGCCGGCGAGGATGCCGCGGCGGCGGCCGACGAATCCGGCGACGACGCAGACACGGACGCCTGACGATGGCGGCGCTGTTGTTCGAGGCGGGTGTGATGTTTAGCGTTCTCGCCGTCGCCGGGGCGGTCGCACACCGCATCGACCTGTCGGTCATCCCGTTTTACGTCGTCTCCGGGGTGCTCGTCAGTCCGTACGTCTTCGGGGCGCTCGGCCTGCCCGCCCTACAGGACCAGGAGTTCATCACGCTGTTGGCGGAGTTCGGTATCGTCTTCCTTCTGTTCTTTCTCGGCCTAGAATTCAGCCTCGACCGACTGCTCGAATCGAAGGAGAACATCGGGAAAGCCGGCGCGCTGGACCTCGCGGTCAATCTCCCCATCGGCGTTGCCATCGGTCTCGCCTTGGGATGGTCGGTTCTGGAGGCGTTCGTCCTCGGCGGCATCGTCTACATCTCCTCGTCGGCGGTCATCACGAAATCGCTCATCGATTTGGGGTGGATCGCAAACGACGAGGCCCAACCGATGCTCGGGACGCTCGTCTTCGAGGACCTGTTCATCGCCTTCTACCTCGCCGTGCTGTCTGCGGTGATACTCGGCGGTGGGACGTTCATCGAGGTGCTCCAGCAGGTCGCAATCGCGATGGGCTTTCTGGCCGTCCTCGTGGGCGCGGTCTACTTCGGGTCGGCGTACTTCGAGGCGTTTCTCGACGTCGACTCCCAGGAGATGTTCGTCATCCGGGCCGTCGCCATCACCGTCCTCGTCGCCGGCGGCGCGCTCGCCCTCGGCGTCAGCGAGGCCGTCGCTGCCTTCTTCATCGGCATGGGCTTTTCGGGGACCGACCACCTTCACGACCTCGAACGGCGACTCATCCCGCTCAGGGACGTGTTCGCGGCGGTCTTCTTCTTCTGGATAGGGCTCAACACCGACCCGACCGTCTTCGGGAGCGTGGCGATTGCCGGCCTCCTCGCCGTGTTAGTCGTCGCGACGACGCCGACGAAACTCCTGACGGGCTTTCTCAGCGGCCGTATCTACGGTCTCGACGACCGCCGTAGCGTTCGAGTCGGCTGTGGGATGGTCACTCGGGGGGAGTTCTCGCTCATCATCGCGGCGCTGGCGGCCGGCTCCGGCGGCTCGGTCGTGCTGACCGAGACGATTCCCTCCGTGGCCGTCGGCTACGTCCTCGTGATGAGCATCCTCGGGACGCTGTTCATGCAGTACGCCGGCCTGTTCGAACGGTTTGTCGTCAGTGAGGAGCCAGCGCCCGCCGGCGCGGACTGACCGCTCGTGGCGTCGTATCGTCGGAACGAAACATCCGGCGCGGGCGCGCCGAGTCGAAAATTCAGTCGATGTGGCCTTCGCGACGCAGTTGGGCGGCGTCTTGCCCGTCGTAGCGCCATTCGACGTCCGCCTTCTCGTCTTGGAACGACCACGGCTCGATGAGAACCACGTCGTCCTTGTTGACCCACGTCCGGAAGCGCATGCGACCGGGAATCCGGCCCATTCGCTCCTTGCCGTCGTTACACCGGAGGCGCACGCGGCGGCCACCCAGCATCTCGGTTACGACGGCGAACATCTCGTCTTCCCCCGGCATCCGGAGGTTCTTACGTTGTGTCTCTTCTGTCACAATATAAATAGACTCTCTGAACGTTTAAACCGTCGGATTTTTCGTGGTACGGCGTCGCAACGCACGCCCCCGGCCGGCGGTCGGTTTACTTTCACCGCGCTGGCCGAACCCTTATCCGCCGAAACGACGAACTCCGGGGTAGATGGCGACAGCGACGGACGGCCCGGAGTACATCGAGGGGCCGATGCTGGAAGACGGCCTCCTCGAGAAGCGCCGCTACCAGCTCCGGCTGGCCGACACCGCGACACGCGACCACACCCTCGTCTGTCTGCCGACGGGACTCGGCAAGACGGCCGTGAGCCTGCTCGTCACCGCCGAGCGGCTGGCCGACCACGGCGGTAAGTCCCTGTTGCTCGCGCCGACGAAGCCGCTCGTCCAACAGCACGCCGACTTCTACCGGGAGGCACTGGCTGTCGACGACGAAGAAGTGGTCGTCTTCACCGGAGACGTACGGCCCGACGACCGCGCCGAGTTGTGGGAATCGGCGAAAGTGGTCTGTGCGACTCCGCAGGTCGTCGAGAACGACCTCGTCGGCAACCGCGTCTCGCTGGCCAACGTGACACACATCACCTTCGACGAGTGTCACCGCGCGACCGGCGGCTACGCCTACAACTACATCGCCGAGCGCTACCACGAGGACGCCGAGGACCCGCTGGTGACCGGCATGAGCGCCTCGCCGGGCGGCGACAAGGAGGAAATCCTCACCGTCTGTGACAACCTCGGACTGCGGGAGGTGGCGGTGATGACCGAAGACGACGCCGACGTGGCCGAACACACCCACGACACCAGCGTCGAGTGGGAGCGCGTCGAACTCCCCGAGACGGTCATCGAGATTCGGGACGCACTCAACGAGGTGATTTCCGAACGGCTGGAGAAACTCAAGCAACTGGGCGTCACCAACTCGACGGACCCGAGTATGTCCCAGACGCAGTTGAACGCCATCCGGGCGAAACTGCAGGACCTCATCCACAACGACGACGGTGACGGCTACAAAGGGATGTCCGCCCACGCCGAGATAATGAAACTCCGACGGGCCGTCGAGTTGGTCGAAACCCAGAGCGTCGAATCGTTGCGCCGGTACTTCGAGCGCCAGCGGGACGCCGCCCGCTCCTCTGGAGCCTCGAAGGCGAGTCAGCGGTTCGTGAGCGAACCCAAGGTCAAAAACGCGATGCGGAAAGCCGAGGCCTTCGAGGACCTCCATCCGAAGTTCCGGCGGACGCGCATCCTCCTGGCCCAGACGCTGGGCATCGAGGACGGCGAACGCGTCATCGTGTTCACCGAATCTAGGGACACCGCCGAGACGCTGACGGAGTTCCTCGGCGAGCACTTCACCACCGAACGGTTCGTCGGGCAGGGCGACAAGGAAGGCTCCGACGGGATGACCCAGAAAGAACAGAAGGAGACCCTCGACGCCTTCCGGAACGGCGAGTTCGAGGTGCTCGTCTCCACCAGCGTCGCCGAGGAGGGACTGGACGTTCCCGACGTGGACCTCGTGTTGTTCTACGAACCCGTCCCGAAGGGTATCCGCTCCATCCAGCGGAAGGGCCGCACCGGCCGCGCCAGCGATGGCCGTGTGGTCGTCCTTCTCGCCGAGGACACCCGCGACGAGGCGTTCTTCTGGATTTCCCGCAACGAGGAGAAGAAGATGGAGGAGGAACTCCGGAAACTGAAGAACATGGAGGGCGAAATCGAATCCGAAATCGCCCAACAGACCGGGTTGGCGGAGTTCGAGGACGCGGCAGGCGAAGGGGAGAACAACGATGGCGAGGACGGCGACGGCGGGACGGAAGCCGACGCCGAAACCGCCGACCCAACCGACGACGGGGACGGACAGGCCGGCCTCACCGACTTCGCCGGCGAGGTAGCCGACAGCGAAGAAGACGGCGAGGACGAAGACGACACCGAACCGAAGGGGACCGTCGCAACGGCCGAACCGGACGGTGAGACGGTCGAAATCGTCGCCGACCAGCGCGAACTCGACTCCCACATCGCCCGGGACCTCTCGACGCGGGACGGTATCGAGACGCGACTGGAGACGCTCGAAGTCGGCGACTACGTCCTTTCCGACCGCGTGGTCGTCGAGCGCAAATCCGTCGAGGACTTCCTCGATACGCTCGTCGGCGGCGACCGCTCGATGTTCGAGCAGGTCGGCGCGGCCGCCCGCTACTACGCCCGACCGGTCGTCATCATCGAGGGCGACCGACTGTACGAGGCCCGCAACGTCCACCCGAACGCGATTCGGGGGGCGCTCGCGTCGCTGGCGGTCGACTTCGGCGCGAGCGTGATGCAGACCACAGACGAAGAAGAGACCGCAGACTTACTGGAGGTCATCGCCACGCGCGAACAGGAGACCGACGACCGCACCGTCTCGGTCCACGGCGAGAAGGGCGGCAAGACGCTGACCGAACAGCAGGAGTACGTCGTCGGCTCTATCGCGGAGGTCGGACCCATCACCGCTCGGGCGCTGTTGGAACACTTCGGTAGCGTCGAGGGTGTGATGACCGCCGAGGAGGACGACCTGCTCGAAGTCGAGGGTGTCGGCGCGGTGACCGCCGAGCGGATTCGGGAAGTGACCGGCACGGCGTACGCCGACCGCCGCGAGGAATGAATCAGTCGGCCGTCACGGCGCAGTTGTTCGGCCCGAGTTCCAACTCGAAGGCGTCGTCGTCCGCGACGGTCTCGCGGCCGAGATTCGCCGCGATGATGCGCTCGAAGTTCGCTGGCGGGGCTCCCATCGAACCCAGTACCCGCTCGACGAACGTCTCGCGTGACTCCGAGAAAACGGAGAGGCGCTCCCGAAGGTCGCCGAGTCGTGCGGTGTAGGTGCTGTCGTCGGCCGGCTCTGTCCCGGGTGGGACGTGACCCGGCGCGACGACCGTCTCGTCGGACAACGGCGCGAGGCGTTCGGTGAGCGTCTCGTGGAGCGTTCGGGCGAACTCGGGGGCGGACTCGTCGCCCTTCTGGAGGTCGGGGCGGGGGGCGCCGTCGAGGAAGAGTGAGTCTCCCGACAACAGCAGGTCGTCGACGAGCAGCGACACCGCGCCCGTGGTGTGGCCGGGCGTCGAGCGCACCTCGACGGTGTGGTTGCCGAGGTCAATCCGGTCGCCGTCGGCAACCGTCTCGACCTCGTAGGTGACGCCGCGGTCGGCCGCCGTCTCCGAGAGGTGTGCCGTTGCCCCCGTCGCCCCGGCGACGTGTCGGAGGCCGCTGACGTGGTCTGCGTGGACGTGCGTATCGAGGACGCCTTCGACCGAGGCGCCCTCGGCTTCCGCATCGGCGGCGTAGCGGTCGGCGAACACCCGCAGCGGGTCGACGACGAACGCCTCCTCGCCGGAGACGACGAGGTAGCCGAGACAACCGCTTGCGGGTCGGTGGTACTGATACACCGTCGCCGCCGTCGCGTCGCCGGCAATTCGCTGTCGGCGGTACACCCGTGCCCAGCCGTGCATGCCGCCGGCGAGATTGACCGCGTCGACGCCGGCGTCAGTCAGCATGTCCGCAACCTCGGCGCTGGCCTCGCCACGGGGACAGACGACGACGTAGGACTCCTCGAGGTCGACTAACTCCTCGATTCCGCCGGTCGCCTGGGCGCTGAGGAACTTCATGTACGGGACGTTCACCGATTCGATGCTCGGTCCCTCGATTCGCCACTCGCCGACCTCCTCTCGGTTCCGCACGTCGAGGAGGACGACCCGTCGTCGGGACTCGATGCGGTCGGCGAGGGCCTCCGGAGCGATTTCACTCGCGGTGTCGGACATGCCTCACTCTACGTGTTTCGGGGGCATAAACCGACCCGCCGGCACGCCGAGGAGTTATTTGTGCGTGGGACACCCACACACTGCATGGACAGTTCCGAGTTCATCGACCGGGTCCGGGCGGACAACGAGACGGCGCTGGACCGCCTCGGCTCCGAGAAGGCACTCGTCGCGACGACGCGGGCCGCACTGGACCGCGAGACGGTGCTCGAAACCGCCGCCGAAGCGGAGGCCCGCGCCGCGGCGACGTTCGAGACGTGGGCCGACGACGAAGCGGACGACGAGGCCCGGGCGGCGTTCGCCGAGGCGGCCGACCGCGAACGCGACCACTCCGAGCGAGTGTCCGCGCTTGGCGAGGTGGGCGCTGTGAACCCGTCCCCCGACGACCTCCACGAGCACCTCCGGGGACTCGACGACACCGTCGCCCGCGTCGGTGCGGGACTGGTCGCTCGACCGCTTGTGGCCTCCCGAAGCCTCCTGCAAGTCATCAACTTCTTCGTCAACGAAGGTGACAACGCCGCCGCCGAGACGTTCCGTGACCTCCGGGCCGAAACCGACGAACAGGTCGAGACCGGCGCGGCGCTGTTGGACGCGGTGTGTGAAAGCGACGACGACCGGAAGCGCGCCGCGGTGGCCGCCGGCGAGGCCATCGACGCCGCTTACGCCGAGTATGCCGACAGTCTCGATTCGCTGGGCATCGACCCCAAGCCCGTCTGTTGAGTCCCACATGCTGTTCCGATTATCGGTGGCTGTACTCGCCCGTGGTTTGAAGGCCGCTCTCGTCCGATATCGACCATGTCCCTCCAATCGAATCGCCGAACGTGGGGTCGCTCTACCCGCCCGGTCGCGGCCGAACTCGCCGCCGTCATCGTAGCGCTCGTAGCGTTATCGGTCTGGCAGTACGTCGCGCGGGAGTTCCTCATCCCGGCTGTCGGATTCGCCCCCGGCGGCCCCGGATTTGAGGCCGTCGACAGCCTCCTCGTCGCGGGCGGTATCACCGGGGGACTGCTCCTCGTCGGCGTCGTCGCGGTGGTCGTCGTCTACACGAGGGTCAGGAACGTGGCCGTCGGCATCGCCCTCCCGTCGACCGATAGCGTGCCGACCGTCGTCGCCGCGGTGCTGGCCCCGGTTGCCCTCGTCACCGCGACGAAGCTAGTCGGCACTCTCACAGGGACCACATACAGTGCGCTTCTCTTGCGGAGTTACGGACCCGCGGCGACGGTCGAGCATTTCGTCTCGATGACGATTCTGACGCTGTTCGTCGGCGTTCCGACGCTCGTTCTCGTCTGTCAGGTGCTGGTCCAGGGGAGCGTTCGCCGCGTCGTCGACGGCGACACCGCCGTCGCGCTCACGACGCTGGTCGGTGGGTTCCTCCTCGTCGACGCCTCCGGTGGCCTCGATGTCCTCCCGGAGTTCGGGCGAACCGTCGGTGCCGGACTGTTCGTCGCCGCCATCGCCGTGGCGCTGTACGGAACCGAGCGTTTCGAGCGTTCGTGGGTTCGATACCTGTCGGTCCTCCCGGTCGCGATACTCCTCGGAGGGACGGTCGTCGCCGGCATCGCGGCCGTCGAAACGGTTCCCGCAGTGCTGTTCGTCGGCGTGAAACTCGCCGTCATCGGCGTCGCGGCCTCCACCTACGACCGAACGGACTCACTGCTGGTTCCGGCGGTGGTCTACGCGAGTTTCCTCGCGAGCAGCGAAGCGGTCGTCTACGTCTTCGAAATCGGCGTTCAGAGCTAGGGAGTCAGAGCAGTCGGAGTTCTCGAAGCGTCTCGGTCGCCTCGCGGGCGGCGGCAAAGAGGTCGCGTTTCCGACCCACGTCTCGGGTTTCCTCGGCCCGTCGGGTCAGGTTGGTTATCTCGCGGACGAGCGCCGCCTCCGCCTCCCCGAGGTCGCCACCCTCCGATTCGGTTGCCGAGCGCTCGCGGCGGGCCGGCGGGTCGACGCGGGCGGGCCGTCGGTCGCGAGCGGGTGCCGGGCGCGTCTCCTCGGTCGCCTGTGTTTCCGTGGGCTGTCGCGTTTCGGTGGGCCGGTCGTCGTCCGGTTCCTGTTCCGGTGTATCGGCCGTCTCCGTTCGCTCGACGCCGGCGTCCACCTCGCCCTCGGCACTCGCAGTGTCGTCGGCCTCCGTCTTCTCGTCGGTGGCCGCCTGAGCGTCGGCCGACTCGGCCGCCGCGGGCGCCTCGCCGTCGGCGCCCGCCTCATCGGCGAACTCGCCGTCCTCGGTGACCTCACGCTGGCAGGTCGGACAGAACTCCTTGCCGTCGTAGCGGAACACCGGAGAGTGACACTCCGGGCAGTGGCGGTTCGTCATCGTCGCGCCCTGCAACAGGAGTTCGCTCATCCGCTCTGAGGCCTCCCGCTTCTGTTTGTCGCGCTCGAACTGCTCGCGCAGTTTCTCGCGCTCGGCTTCGCGGTCGAAGTCGCTCATACCCGGACACACGCGACTGCACCGGAAAAGAACTGCGCTAGGACTCGTGGTCGTGGAGCCGCCGCATCCGCTCTGGGAGGTCGACACCCTCCCGTCGGAAGCGCCGAACCCGAAGCCGGAAGACGACCCATCCCAGACAGAGCCACCCGAAGACGACCGCTCCTATCCACGGGAGTTCGGTGAGCAGCGCGACCCACAACACCACCGCCGAGAGGACGCTGCCGACGGCCGTCACCCGGAGCAACGGCAACGGAAGCCGGTACAGCGAGTACTCGTAGCGTTGGGGGAACAGTTTCGGGAGATTCCACAGCGCCAGCCCGCCGACGAAGACGGCAAACAGAATGGCGAGCGACAGCGAAATCGAGAGGACGACCGGCGACGGGGTGACCGGGACCAAGAGAATCGGCGGCACGCCGAGCAGCAGCACCGACCGGTGTGGGGTGTCGAATCGGTCGCCGAGCGTCGCGAAGGTTTCGGGAATCACGTCGTCGCGGGCCGCACGCATGATGGTTCGGGAGTAACTGGCGAAGGTGGTGTTGACGGAGGTGAGCGACCCCAACAGCGCGGCGGCGACGACCAAGCCGACGAGTGGCGCCGGGAGGAACCGACCGGCGACGGCGGCGACAGCGGCGTCGAGTTGGTCGACCCCGCGCCAGCCGGCGACGCCGACGAAGACGGCCAACAGCGCGACCATGAGCGTCAGTCCGATGGCCGCCGAGAGCACGAGAACCCGCGGGATGTTCTCCGCCGGGTTCTCGATTTCCTCGCCGATTTCGATGACCATGCTGAACCCCCGTAGCGGGAAGTGCAGCGAGACGACGGCGACGACGAACGGGCCGAATCCGTTCGGAAACGGCGGCGTGAAGTTGCCAGCGTCGACGTAGAACGCGCCGGGGACCACGAACGCGAGGATGCCGGCGACGAGGACGGCGACCATCGCCATCTGGAGCCACGCGACGACCCGGATGCCGACGACGTTGATGACGAGAAAGACGAGCAGGATGGCGTACATCAGCCCCTCCTGTGGAATCTGGAAGAAGTAGCCGACGTACTCGGCGAAGCCGTTGGCGGTGAACAACAGCCCCGCCCACACGCCGGGGACGACCATCCACGGCGTCGCAAATCCCCAAAACGGTGTGACGAGCCGTGAGCCGTACACGTACGTGCCGCCGGCGACCGGAATCGCACCGCCCAACTGGAGAATCGTCAGCAGGCTAAAAACGAGTGGAATGCCGGCCAGAAGCATCGCGAAGACGACGCTGGGACCGGTATCGGCTGCCAGCGGCGCCGCGAGGACGAAGATGGCGATGCCGATGACGTTGCCAACCACGAGCCCCGTCGCGCCGAGGAACCCGACTCGCTGGTCGATGACTCCGTGCTCGGTAGACATTGACAGCCGAGAACATCGCGGCGATGGGGTAACCGTACCGCCTCCATACGCCGGTCGTTTATGCTAGCGCATCACTCCTCGTAGAAATCACGGGCCGAGAGGGATTTGAACCACGGTCGGGGCAAAGCTCCTCCCTGATTCAAATCCCCTCGCGCGTTCAGCGTCGCTCACGTTCGTTCGCGACAGCTTCACGGGCCGAGAGGGATTTGAACCCCCGGCCATCTGGTTAAAAGCCAGATGCTCTGCCGGACTGAGCTATCGGCCCTCACGACCGACTTGCCGCGGTTCGCGGTAAATCCTTTCGATTATAGATACTCCTCGAGGGCCTCGGCGACGATGTCGCCGGGGTCGACCTCTTCGAGAGCGGCGTGGCGGCGGAGTTCCCGGTAGGTGTCCGGCGGGATGGACACCGACAACACTCCGAGGTCGATGCCCTCGGCGGCCAGGGCGTCCTCGACCGTGGCACCCCCGTTGACGCGGGAGGCGATGGCGCGGACCTCCCGGACGGTGAGGTCGTGGTCGAGCGCCGCCCACGCCAACAGGAACCGCGACTCCCCGGAGACACGGGCGATGTGTTTGGCGGCAGTGGGGGCGATTTCGCCCAGGGCGACGTGGCGGCGGATGGAGCGCGGCAGGTCGTGGACCCGGGCCCACTTGCGGATAAACGAGATGGTCGCCTCGCCGTCGGCTTCCTCGGCGGCGGCCTTGTACGAGCCGGTGCCGCGGACGAGAGCCGCACAGGCGGCCGCTCCCCGAAGCATGTAGACGTTGTCCTCGCTGCCGACGGTGTTGGTGGCGAACCGTCGGACGGTGTCTGCGGCCTCCGCGAGGCTTTCGGGGTCGTTGGGGTCGAACTGGACGGCGCTCTCGCCGGCGACGCGTGGGTCACGGCGGATGACCGGCTCGCCGACCGGCGACTCGCGGTCGGCCGGTGGGCCTCCGTCCGGGTCTCGATTCATTGCCCTGCGGTACGGCGACCGGGATGAAAAACGTCTCGGCGCTGTGTAGCACCCCTGCCAGCGCGATGCTCCGAGCCGCGACGTGACGAAACCGCCACGGACGTTACTCGTCGCTCTCGTCGCGCTCGTCCGACATGTGTTCCCAGATTTCGGTACAGCCGCAGCCGTCCTGTACGTCGTCGAGGTGGCTGGTGTCTATCGATTCGTCGTCCGGCGTCTCTTCGAGTTGCCTACTCATCGTGAATCCTCCTCGTACAGCTCGGGAGCCACGTCCGCAGAGGTGTGCTGACGCGTCCCCTCGCGCTGTCGGTCTGTCATCGTCGCTCTGTACAACAGGCATCCGTATAAGGGACTCTTAGCCCGTAATCCCTACCCGGGCTCCCGTGTTGCGGACGGTACTGCCTCTTTCTCCGACGGCACTGTTCGAACGAAACCGCAAGAAGGCGGCCGAATACGTCGCCGGAACACCGTCACCGAACTTCCGGACGCTCGGCAACGGCTGTGACGGTCGACGGCCTTACCCGCACGCGGGGTCTGTCTCCGGGTATGCCGACCTCCGTCCACCAGCTCGACGACGGCGCGTGGCTCAGCGTCAACGACGCCCGCGAGGTGAACGTCAGCGACCTCTGGTGGCTCGCCCGACAGGAGTTCTGTTCCTGTGAGATGGCCGATTTCCTCGCCGAGGGGTTCGTCGAAATCGGCGTCGACCACCCGAACGTCGAGGGCCGTATCGCCGGCCAGTGTATCGACTGCGGCGAGAGCGGCGTCACCGACTGGCTGACGCTCGGCCGGGTCGTCGACCCGGACTCCGGTCGGTTCTACGCCGTCGATACCACGAGCGTCCACGTCCCGGAGCGACGACGCCGACTGGCACGCCCGCCCGAGTAGTGGCGAATACGAGAAAGCGGAGATTTTCTCCGGAAGAGGTGAGACGCGGGGAGGCTTGACGAGAGGGGGCGTGGTATATGGATGGGAGCGTAGAGTACGGATATGCCGAGCAAGGTCGAGGGCTGGAAGGACGAGGTCTACGGGACGGAAATCCGAGACCACCTCCTCCAGTTCGCCGAAGAGGGGTGGAGTTCCATCCCCGAAGACGAACGTGACGCCTGGTTCGAGCGGTTCAAATGGTGGGGACTGTACCACCAGCGGAAGGGCCAGGAGTCGTACTTCATGATGCGCATCGGGACACCGAACGGTCGCCTGACGCCCGAACAACTCCGGGTCGTCGGCGAGATCGCAAAGGAGTACGCCACCGGACCGGTCGAGAACCCCGAGTTCGGCGACGCCTACTGTGACTGGACGACCAGACAGTCCATCCAACTCCACTGGATTCAACTGCAGGATATCCCCGACATCTTCGAGAAACTGGAGGCACACGACCTCTCGACGATTCAGGCCTGCGGCGACTCCTGGCGCAACATCGTCGGCTCGCCCGTCGCGGGCCGAGACGCCGACGAACACCTCAACGCCTGGCCCGTCATTCAGGAACTCCACGAGGAGTTCAAGGGCAACGACGATTTCTCGAATCTCCCCCGGAAGTGGAAGGTTTCGGTCACCGGCGACACCCGCGGCTCCGGGCAGGGCGACATCAACGACCTCGCCTTCGAACCCGCGGTCAAGGAAATCGACGGCGAGGAAGTCAAGGGCTTCAACACGCTCGTCGGCGGCGGCCTCTCCCGGAAAGAGGAGCGCTTCGCCCGCGACATCGACGTGTTCGCCCGCCCCGAGAACGTCGCCGACGTGTCGGCTGGCATCTCGGCGCTGTTCCGCGACCACGGCGACCGCGAGGACCGCTTCAACGCCCGCATCAAGTTCCTCGTCGACGAGTGGGGTCCCGAGAAACTCCGCCGCGTCCTCCAAGAGGAGTACATGGAGTACGAACTCCCCACGGCGGGGGAGAACCTCCGCGAGCAGTACAACTACAACGCCGGCAAGGCCGACGAACCCGGCGACTACATCGGCGTCCACGAACAGAACGACGGCCAGTACTTCGTCGGACTCTCCGTGCTGGTCGGCCGCCAGTCGGCCGACGACGTCATCGAACTCGCGGACCTCGCCGAGGCGTACGGTTCGGAGATGATTGGCCTCACTCAGCGTCAGAACGTCATCGTCGCCGACATCGCCGAGGAGGACCTCGATGACTTCCTCGATGAACCGCTTCTGGAGGAGTACTCGCCGGACCCCCACCCGTTCATGCGTGGCTCTATCGCCTGTACGGGCACCGAGTACTGTTCGCTCTCCATCGTCGAGACGAAAAACCGGATGGTCCGCTACGCCCGGTGGCTCAAGGAGAACGTCGAGGTCCCCGACGGCGTCGAGGACTTCCACATCCACCTCTCGGGCTGTACGGCCTCCTGTGCCCAACCGCAAATCGCCGACATCTCCCTGCGCGGCATGAAGACGCGCAAAGACGGCGAACCCGTCGAAGCCTTCGACATCGGACTGGGTGGCGGCTTGGGCGAGAACCCGCAGTTCGCCGACTGGGTCGAGATGCGCGTCGCCGCCGACGAGATTCCGGGGTACATCGACAACCTGCTCCGGGTCTACGAGTCCGAACGCGAGGATGGTGAGTCCTTCCGTGATTTCATCGCCCGCCACGCAGACGACGAACTCAACGGAATGGCCGAACCGGAGGAGACCTCCTACGAGGACCCCTACCTCGGCAACACGAAGATGACGTGGTACCCCTACGCCGAAGACACCGAGATGGACGCGGCGCCGACGCCCGCCGACGACTAGCCCTTTCGTTTCTTCCAAACTTCTAAAACTGCAATAGAGGTTTTGAGAGGCGTTTTCGCGCCGTGATTACGTGCGCGCGTTTTAACTGACTCAAACGAAAAGGCCTCTCTATGGGTGGGGAAACGATTCACGTTCTGTACGTCGCCAGCGGCCCGCCGTCGACTGGCGACGTCTCGAAACGACTTGATGCCACGGCGGATAACCTCCGGGTGACGACCGTCGATTCGGGGGCCGTCGACGCGCTATCGACGGAACTCGCCGACTGCGTGGTGTGTGACTGTACGATTTCGGACCCGAGCGCGTCCGAACTCCTGAAAGCCGTCCGCAAGGAGGGTCCCGAGGTTCCACTCGTGCTGTTTGCCGATGGCGTGGGCGAACGGACGGCCGACGAATCGGTTCCGTCGTTCGTCGACGCCTACGTACCCAAACAGGGCGAGGAAAACGACCACGAACGCCTATTGGGGCGCATCGAGGACCTCGTCACCCGGTACCGCTCGGAGACGAACTACCGGGAGGTGTTCGAGAAGGCGGCCGTCGCGATGTCGGTTCGTGACCCCGAAACCGGGCGATTCCTCGACGCCAACGAGCGGTACTGCGAACTCACGGGTTACTCGCGGGGGGAACTCATCGGCCGAACGAGCGAGGAGGTCGGCGGGGAACAGGAGGGATACACCGCCGACCGCGCCCACGAACTGCTCCGGAAGACCGTCGAGGAGGGGTCACAGACCGTCGAGTGGGTCAACAAACGGCGCGACGGCACGCCCGTTCGCGTCGAGGCGACGCTGAAACCAGCAGAAATCGATGGGGGAACGAGAGTGCTCGTCAGCCTCCGCGACGTCACCGACCAACGCGAGCGGGAGGCCGACCTCGAGCGGAAAAACGACCTCTTCGAACGGACACAGCGTATCGGTCACATCGGTGGCTGGGAACTCAACGTCGAGACCGACGACCTACGCTGGACCGACGAGGTCAGGCGGATACTCGGCGTTCCACCGGAGTTCGACCCCGACCCCGATGGCGTCGCCGAGTGGTTCCATCCGGACGACCAGCCAATGGTCCGTGAGGCGTTCAGACGTTCGGTTATCGAGGCCGAACCGTACGATATCGAGGCACGAGTTACGACCGACGACGGGGACACGCGGTGGGTTCGCGTCCGTGCGGACCCACAGACGACCGGCGACGGCCGACGACGAATCAGAGGGACGGTACGGGACATCACCGACCGGAAACGCCGCGAAGAGCGACTGCACGAACTCCACCACCGGACCCGCGAACTGATACGTGCGGAGACGAAGTCCGAAATCGCACGCGTCGCCGTCGAAACGGCCGAGGAGACGCTCGAATTGCCGCTCAGCGGTGTCCACCTCGACGACGGTGACGGAACGCTCCGGGGCGCCGCCGTGACGGATGCGGTGCGCGAACACGTCGGCGAGGCCCCCGACTACGACCGTTCGTGTGCTGACCACGGCGACGCACTTGTGTGGGAGGTCTTCGAGTCCGGGGAGTCCCGACTCATCGAGGACACCGATACCGACGGCGCCCTCGACCTCGACTCCCCGATTCGGAGTGGGTTGGTGTACCCCCTCGGCGACCACGGGGTGTTCATCACCTCCTCGCCGGACCCCGAGCAGTTCGGCGAGGAGGAGCAGGCGTTCGCGGAAATGCTGGCAACGACGGCGACGGCGGCGCTGGACCGCGCCGAACGCGAACAGCGATACGACGCCATCTTCAACCAGACCTTCCAGTTCACGGGGCTGATGGAACCCGACGGGACGCTCATCGAGGCAAACGACGCGGCACTCGAGTTCGTCGGCGCGACTCGCGAGGAAGCCACCGGAAAACCGCTGTGGGAGACGCCGTGGTTTCAGTACGACGACAGCACCCGCGAGATGGCCCGAGAGTCAGTCGAACGGGCGCAAAAAGGCGAGTTCTTCCGCGACGAACTACCGATTGTCGGCGGTGACGGCGAGGAAATCATCACCGACTTCTCCCTTCGACCGGTCACCGACGAAACCGGTCAGGTCACCCTGCTCGTCCCCGAGGGTCGGGACATAACCGAACTCAAAGAGCGGGAAGCCGAACTCGAACGGAAAAACGAGCAGTTAGAGGAGTTCGCAAGCGTCGTCTCCCACGACCTCCGAAACCCGCTTGCGGTCGCGGGCGGTCACCTCGAGTTGGCACTCGAAGACTGCGACAACGATGACCTCGAGTACGTCAAGCAGGCACACGACCGGATGGAGTCGCTTATCGACGACCTGCTTGCACTGGCCCGACAGGGAACCGAGGTCGACGAGCGCATGGACGTCGACCTCGGTTCGGCCGCTCGTCGCTCGTGGCGAAACGTCGAAACGGAGGACGTGACTCTCCGGGTGGCGTCGAACGGCTCTTTCGAGGCCGACCCCAGTCGACTTGGACAACTGTTCGAGAACCTGTTTCGAAATGCAGTGGAATACGCTGGCGACGCCCCGACGGTAACCGTCGGCGTACTCGACGACGACGAGGGGTTCTACGTCGAAGACGACGGCCCGGGAATTCCACCGGAGCGACGCGACCGGGTGTTCGAGGCCGGCCACACGACGAGCGAAACGGGGACCGGCTTCGGTCTCCGAATCGTCGAGCGAATCGCCACCGCCCACGGGTGGGACATCACGGCGACCGAAGGGACCGACGGCGGCGCCCGCCTCGAAGTGACCGGCGTCGAGATGTGTGAGGACGGAAAGACCGTTTAGGGCTCCGGTCGAGGTGAGCGTATGGACGAACGCGTACGCGAACACGCCGAGGTGCTCGTCGAGTGGAGCGCACGAATCGAGGCGGGCGACGACGTCCTCGTCGATGTCGCCGAGGACGCCCACGAGTTGGGCGTTGCCGTCGCCGAGAAACTCGGCGAGGTCGGTGCCAACGTCGTGACGACCTACGGCTCCGACGAACTGTCACGGGCGTATCTGAAGGCCCACGACGGCGATTTCGAGGTCGGCGAACACGAACTCGCTCTCGTCGAGAACGCCGACAGCTACCTCCGGTTGGGTGGCGGCCGCAACACGACTGCGACCGCCGACGTCGACAGCGAGACGCGGCAGGCGTACACCCGCGCCCGAAGCGACGTTCGGGAGGCGCGGATGGACACCGACTGGGTGTCGACGGTCCACCCCACCCGGAGTCTCGCCCAGCAGGCCGGCATGGCCTACGAGGAGTATCAGGAGTTCGTCTACGACGCCGTACTGCGTGACTGGGAGTCGCTGGCCGAACGGATGGCGAAGGTCAAGGAAGTCCTCGACGACGGCAGCGAGGTGCGTCTCGTCACGGAACGGGAGGACAGGCCGTCGACCGACGTTACGATGTCAATCGAGGGCCGGACCGCGGTGAACTCCGCGGCGTCGGTGGCCTACGACTCGCATAACCTCCCCTCCGGGGAGGTGTTTACCGCCCCCTACGGCACCGCAGGCGAGGTGTTCTTCGACGTGCCGATGACCATCAACGCCCGCCGGGTTCGGAACGTCCACCTCGTCTTCGAGGACGGCGAGGTGGTCGAGTGCTCGGCCGAACAAGGCGAGGACGCCCTCCAGTCGGTGTTGGACACCGACCCCGGCGCCCGACGCCTCGGCGAACTCGGCATCGGGATGAACCGCGGCATCGACCGCTTTACCGACAACATCCTCTTCGACGAGAAGATGGGCGACACCGTCCACCTCGCCGTCGGCCGCGCCTACGACTCGAATCTCCCCGACGGCGAGACGGGCAACGAATCGGCGGTCCACGTCGACATGATTACCGACGTTTCATCGGCCTCGCGGCTGGAGGTCGACGGCGAGGTAATCCAAGAGGACGGCCAGTTCTGGTTCGAGGCGTAGCGAGTCGTCAGTTCTCGTCTTCCATCGGGTCGGATGGAATCACCCGTGCGACGGCGTCGTCGAACGTTTCGGCGTACGTCGCCGTCAGTTGACTCACCGACAGCACCGTCGTAAGAAAGCGGTCCTCGGCGCGGTCGGACAGTTCTTGCATCGAGTCGAAGCGCCCGTCGACGACTCCGTGGGCACACTTCGCGTCCACGCCGGTCGTGCGTTCGAGGGCGTGTAACTGCATGTGCGTCATCGCGCGGGCGGCACTCGTCGTCTCTCGCTGGAGGGTCGAACCAGTCGAAATCAGCTCGAAAGCCGTTCGGCTGAGTTTCCGTTGGGCTTCGGCGGCGTCGGGCAGCGGGGAGAGGCGTCCGCCGGGTAGTATGTGTTGCATGGTAGCACTCCGCGACTGTCAGCCGAGTTGCACTCCGTGGTTATAAACGTTAATCAGTGTTCACAGTTCAATACTCGGGTCGCCGCTGACTATCGTCCGCTACCCACGGTCACGGATGGTTTGTGTGGTCTCTAATGGCTTCTAATGGTTTTGAAACCCGGGAAAATCTAAACGCTGTTCCACGCGTGGGTGTTCCGCTACGCCCACCAGGCGCTCCGACGCTCCTCGTAGCTCGCGCTCTCCCTGAGCGGTTCGGGGTACTCGCTGTCGTCGGTGTGTCCGAACCCGGTTCCCAGCCACCGGCCGACGTGCCAGCCGATTACGTCCACGTCGAGGTCGACCAACACGACTGTCAGCGAGTCGTAGTACTCCAGGGCGCCGTCGCCGTCCTCGTCGCCACCCGAGAGGGTGCCACAGGACCCCGGCCCGCTCCGACACGCCGCCGTCCCGTCGAACTCGACGACGATATCCGCGTCTTCGCGGGAATCGGCGGCGTAGAACGTCACGTTCTCGGGGACGGTGCCGCCGGCGCCGTCGGCGTAGTAGCCGAGTGCGGCCCGAACCTGTCGTCTGGCTTCCTCACGGTCTGTCTCCGGCAGCGCCTCGTAGTCGGCGTACACGCGGAGTTCGTTCGTCCGCCACGGCAGCGCGCGGTCGGTCGCGTTCGGCTTCGGGACGGTGTTCAGCGCCGAGTACGCCTGCATAACCTCCCGTGGGGCGTCGCCGTGGCGCAACCCGAGGGTGTGTCCGAACTCGTGTTTCAGCACCTGGACGGTCGACTCCTCGGAGAGGCCGGTACGGACTCGCACGTCGACCGGCCGGTCGACCTGTCGAGCGTCGGTCAGAACGGGTGCACAGCCGGCGGTGTGTTCGTCGCTGTGGGCGCCACACTCCGAGACGCGCTCGACGAACCGGACGTGGATATCGGCGTTCTCGGCGGAGTCGACCAGCCGCAACCCCACGTCGTACCCCGCGTACCGCTGGCTGTTCTCAGTCCAGTAGGCCGCCGCCCGGTGGACCAGCCGTCGGTAGTCGCGGTCGTCGTCGGGGGCGGACTCGTAACTGACCGCGATGACCTCCGAACGCCAGTGGTTGTCGGGGTCGCCGTCCCAGTTGTCAGTGTGTTCGAGAACTTCCGGGTTTATCGGTCCGACACACCCCGACAGCGCGAGCAACAGCGCGACAGCGACGGCACACCACCGGCGATTCATCGATTCGACGCACGCGTGTGAACTAAAAGACAGTTTCGACCGATTCGGCGGGGCGAAGCGACGCCCGTCGGCGGGGCTACGTACGTAGTGGCTGAGGGTAGTAAGCCCCCTTCTGTTTTCACCCGGTATTCGGCTGAGCACCCGTCGCGTCTCCGGGCTACCAAGTGCGACGGGCTTGCACCGGTGAGGATTCGCCGTTCCATCCGTCCTTCCGCGTCTACTTGCGGTCTAACGACCACGCGCGCGCTCGGCGGGTTAACTCCCTTCCCTTGCGGGTCGGTTCGCGCGCTTGCGGCCGGGCCGCAAGCGCCACGGGCCGCCAGTGGCGGCCCGCACGCCTCATCGCTCGGCGGAAGCGGTCTCGTTTCTGTTCCAGTGCCAGCGGTCTCCCGCTCCGGGCTTGCGCCCGGTCACCTGCCCGGAGGGTGGGGGGACTTTCCTCATGAGTGTCGTCGGCGCGTCGCGCCGACGCAACCCACGGGGACCGGGCTTCCTCTGCCGTTCGTCGGTAGGCGAGTCGCCCGTTTAAGGGATTCGGTGGTCCGAGCGGCGACTCACTCGGCAGCCCGGAAACCGACGCGTCGAGCGTCGGCCGCCGCGCGGTCGATGGCCGCATCGAGGTCGAACTCGGCGACGACCTCGCCGTCGCGGACGAGCGGTTCCAGAAGCGATTCGCCGTCGGTCGGCCCCGGTTCGTCGGCCAACGCGACGTGGTGGCCGCCGTCGGGCGTCCGGTACACCGACTTCGTCCCCGAGAGTTTGCCCTTCTTGGCGGCCGGTTCGCCACCGATTTCGACGATGTCGAGGGCGAAATCCACCGGGTCGGCGTTGGAGATGTAACTGCCGACGCCGAAGCCGTCGGCCACGTCGCGCAGTTCCCGAATCGTCTCCGGCGTGATGCCGCCGCTGACGAATATCTCGACGTCCTCGTGGCCCTCGGCGTCGAGTTCCCAGCGGGTCTCGCGAATGATGTGCCGGAAGTCGCCGCGCCGAGAGCCGGTCGTATCGAGGCGAACGCTGTCGAAGCCCATCTCGGCGGCCCGAATCGCCTCGTCGGCCTCGTCGTCGTAGGTGTCACACAGCGCGATGCGGGGAGTCTTCTCGTCGACCGCCTCGTCGAAGGCCCGCCAGGCGTCCTCTTGATTACCGGGGCCGAAGCAAATCATCAGCGCGTGCGGCATCGTTCCCGACGCCGTCCGGTCGAGTTGGTCGCCGGCGGCGACGTGAGAGAACCCGTCCAGGCCGGCCAACAGCGCGTTCCGCTCGACGACGGTGGCGATGGAAGGGTGGACGTGGCGGGCGCCGAAGCTCAGAATCGAACTGTCGGGGGCGGCCCGCCGTGCCTCCAGCGCCGCCGTCGCGATGCCGGATGCGTGAGAGAGAAAGCCCAGAAGCGACGTTTCGAGCCGACAGAACTCCAGATACGGCCCTTCGATGCGCATCACGGGACCGCCGTCGAACAGCGTCCCCTCCGGCAAGGCGTCTACGTCTACGTCGTAGCCCGCCAGTAGGTTCGCGGCGTCTTTCACGCCCGCGAACACCTCGAAGGCGCCGGTGGCGAACTGGTCTGCGGTCACTTCCGCGACGACCTCGGGGTTCCGACCGGCGTGTTCCAGCGCCTCCTCGGTCCGCAGGAAGTAGGCGTCCGTCGCCCGGCCCTCGACGATGGCGGACTCCGGAACGATGTCGAACATATCGGTGACTCGTGGGGCACGTCGAAAAAGGTAGTCGTTGTCCGCCGGTTGTCGCTCGGTTCGCCGCCGAATCAGCCCTCCGCTGGCGCGTACACGTCGCCGAGGTCCTCGTCGGTCGGTGCGTGGACAACCGTCACCGACCGGCCGTCCCGTTCGACCCACACCGCGCCGTCGAAGGGGCTGTCGGCGACGGTAAAGCGCCACACGGTCGCCCCCTCACGGGTCTCGACAGTCTCGGCGCCCCAGTACTCAAGCAGGTCGGCGTGGCCGCCGTAGAACTCGGTGGCGTTGGCCCGGTCGTCGAACGTGACGTTCCAGACGTAGGCGGTCTCGTTGCCGGCGGCGTAGGCGTGGAGTCGGTCGGCGTACCACCCCTCGGCGTAGGAGACGTCGTAGGTGAACGGCCGGGTCGAATCGAGTCGCCCGGTCGTCTCGTTGCGGTTGTAGAAGGCGTCGCTGTCGATGAGCGCGTTCTCGCGGTCGTAGTCGTCGGCGAGCGTGTAGGCGAACATCGAGACGATGCCGGCCTGTCCGACCGTCGCGTGGTCGGGGCCACTCGCCGGGGTGACGCGATTCCACTCCGTGTCGTTGTGGTCGGCGACGGTCGCCGTGCCGTAGGCGTCGGCGCCGTAGGTCTGGGCGTACACCACCTCGGCGCTGGTGTCGGGCACGTCATTGTACATCGGGTCGATGGCGTCCCAACCGCCGCGCTCGCGGTGGTAGTTGACGAACGACGGTCCCTCGGAGTACGGGAAAAAGCCCGCGTAGTAGACGCCGAAGTGGAAGTTCTCTCCGGGGGCGCCGGCGGAGGTACCCGTGTCGACGCTGACACACTCCCACTCGCCGCTCTCGCAGTTGCGGCGGTAGGCGTTCTCGACGACCGTCGCGTCGCCCTCGACGAGGCCGTTGCGGGCGTTGACGGTGTCCATCGTTCCGGTGGGCAGCGACGAGAGGTTGAACCGCTGGTCCTGTAAGGCGTGGACGAGTTCGTGAGCCAATGTGAGCTCGCCCTCCAGCGTCGCGGGGTCGGACTCGCTGACGATGACGAGTCGTTCGGCCCCCGGTTGATAGAAGCCGAGGACGTTGTCGCCGCGGTTCCCTCGCCGTACGTCGACGATGTCGCGGTCCGACCCGACGAGCAACAGCGCCTCGTACTGGGTGTTCTGTAAGACGCGGGCGTCGTCGCCGGGCGTCGGGGTGGTGACGTTGCCGAACTCCTCGCGGTACTCCCGTCTGGAGATGATGTCGACGTCGACGCGCTCCTCGAAGCGCTGATTTCGGAGCAGTTGGACGCGCGCCATCGCCCGCGAGACGACCGCCTCCTGTTGACCCTCCGTGAGCCCGTCGGCAGCGTTGAACTCGAAGGTGGCGTTGTGCCAGTAGCCGTCGTAGTAGCCTAACCGTTCGTCGTCGGGCGGTGGGGCGGGTTCGGGCGCGGGCGATTGATAGCCGGCCGAACAGCCCGCTAACACGAGCAGCACCGCCAGAGCAATCGCCGCCGTCGGTCGCCGCTTCATTACCGACACCGACGGCCTCCACGAGCAAAAGTTCACGGCAGTCGGTCACCTCGGTTCCCCGTCCGTGGCGGGACAACGGTTTTGCGCTCGCCGTCCGAATCGGCGCCCATGAGCCTCGAACTGGACCCGGACAGCACCGCCGTCGTCGTCGTCGACATGCAGAACGGCTTCTGTCACCCGGATGGGTCGCTGTACGCGCCCGGCAGCGAAGAGGCCATCCAGCCGTGTGCCGACCTCGTGGACGACGCCCGCACCGCGGGCGCGTCGGTCGTCTTCACCCGCGACGTACACCCGCCCGAGCAGTTCGAGGACAATCACTACTACGACGAGTTCGACCGCTGGGGCGAACACGTCCTCGAAGGCTCTTGGGAGGCCGAGTTGGTCGATGGACTCGACCCACGCGACGACGAGTTAGTCGTCGTGAAACACACCTACGACGCCTTCCATCAGACCGAACTGGAGGGGTGGCTGGAGAGCCACGCCATCGACGACCTCATCATCTGTGGGACGCTGGCGAACGTCTGTGTGCTCCACACCGCTGGTAGCGCCGGCCTCCGGGACTACCGGCCGATTCTCCTCGAAGACGCCGTCGGCTACATCGAGGAAGACCACCGCGAGTACGCCCTCGAACACGCCGACTGGCTGTTCGGTGAGGTCCAAGAACGGACGGACATCGAGCTCGTCTAACTCCGGAACAGCCGGTAGGCACCCTGTCCGACCGCGATGAGTTCCTCCGAGCCGTCGGGCGTCTCGCTTACGACTTCGATGTAGGAGACGCCGACGGACCCTCCGGCGCGGATGACCTCCGCCGTCGCCGTCAAATCGCCCGCCGCCGGTCGGAGGTAGTTGACGTTGAGATTGATGGTGGCGATGTCGTCGTCCAGCGGGTCGGTGAGATACGGCCGCAGCGCGATGCCGCCGACCACGTCGATGAGCGTCGAAGCGACGCCGCCCTGCACCGTCGGCGGGTCGGTCGGATTGGTGAGTTTGTCGTCGAAGGGGATGGTACCCACCATCCGGCCCGTTTCGAACTCGTTGACGGTGAACCCGAGCCACGAGAGGAACTCGTGTTCGTTTTCGAGGTACTGCTGGAGCATCGCGACAGCCTCCTCGGGCACGTCGTGTGGTTCCACGTCTGTCATGACTCCTCCTGCCGAGCGCTGGGGCTTGTATGCTGGGGTCGCCGTTTCCCGCCCCCTGTGTTCAAGTCGGCGGCGGTTCTACGTCGGGGCCACGATGGAGGAGTTCGACGCCGAGGCACTGGCGGCCGGCCTGGAGACGTTCGGTGGCGACGAGGCCGAACGCCGCGCAGTCGCACGACACGCCCGCGACCTCGCCGACAGCGGCCGCTACGTCGAGGATGCCGACGTCGAACTCACGCCCGAACACGTCGTCGTCCAGTTGGCCGACGCCCCCGAAGGCAGTCCCGCCGAGCGGTGGAACTGGTGGGTCGGGGCTCTGGAGTTCGCCTACGGCGGCTACACGGAGTTCCAACTGCGGCGCTGGGAGAGCGAGTGACGAACTAAAACGGAGCCGGGAACGTCGATTAGTACCCCAGCTGCTCGCGGACGAGGACGACCGTGGTCCGGCCCTCTTCGAGCTCCTGCCGGAAGATGAGCTGTTTCGCGACGGCCGATTCGACGCCGTAGGCTTCCTTTGCGCGTTCGTTCTCCAGCGGGTAGGCGACGGATTCGAGTCGGTCCAGTGCGTCCTCGAGCGTCGGGACGATTTTGTTCACGCCGCTGACGATGACGACGTTGCTCGCGGCGAAGGGGTAGGCACCGATGCGGCTTCCCGAGCGGTCAGCGGCGACCAACTCGCCGGTCTGGGCGATGGCGTTGATGCCGCCGAGGAAGTAGTCGGCAGTCTGGGCGTCACGCCGAGCGGCCTGTCGTTCGGCGTCGTCGTCGATGCTCCAAATCCGGTCCGGCAGGCTCTCCCAGTCGTGGTCTCCCTCTGAGAGGTACTCGATGAACCCGATTTCCTCCAGCGTCGTCGAGTGGCCGTTCATCACAGAGACGCCGCTGGGGATGTGTGACTGGAGCGTTTCGAGTGCCTCCTCGGCGGTGTCGACGACTACGACGTCGAACCCGTTGGCTTCGAGGCTCTCGACGGTCGTCTCGATGGCGCCCTCGTCGGGCGTGCCGTCGAGTTCGCTTTCGATTGCCGTGTCGTCGATGTAATCGGACTTTTGCTGAGACATAGTGGAATCGTTCCCGTCCATTCATAGCGGTCGTGGCGTGTTAAGCGCTCGCGGACGCCGGTGTTAGGTGGTTACAGTGACGATACGCGACGGTGTGACACGGAGTCCGATATCACTCAGGCGCGGCATCCCGATGCTTTTCCGTGGCGGGAACGTATTATCGAGTATATGGGCTTCGGTAGTTACGATGAATCCGAACAGAAGGACCAGAACGTCGAGACCGACGATTCGGAAGCCGTCAACGTCCACGAGAAGGACCACGACGGCGACGTGAACTTCGAGTTCGACGACGAGGAGTCGCTCATCGACCGTCTCGGTGAGATGAAAGACGACGACGAGGAGTGACTCCGACCGCGGCCGCGTAGCGCCTGCTGTCTCCGAAACAACGCCCTCCGACGATTCGTGTTCTTTTGCCCGATAGCTTTTGCTCCGTTCCTCACCTCTGGTGGTTTCGAGACGGGAACCGACGAAGGCAAACCACCCGCCCGACAAGGACGACGCAGTGAACGTCCAGTTCCTCGGCGGCGCGGGCGAAGTCGGCCGCAGCGCGATTCTGGTCAACGACGCGCTGCTGTTGGATTTCGGCATCAAGACCGATTCCCCGCCGCAGTATCCAATCGGCGACATCGACCCCGAGGCGGTCGCCGTCAGCCACGGCCACCTCGACCACGCCGGGGCGGTGCCGTCGCTTCTGTCCGGCGATTCCCGCCCGCCGATTCACTGGACGCCGCCGACGTACGAACTCGCGTTGACGCTGGCCCGCGACACGCTGAAACTCCACGGCGGGACCCCACAGTGTCCCTTCACCGAGGAGGATGTCCGCCGCGTCACCGAGGTTTCGGAGACCCACGGCTACCGCGAGGCCTTCGAGGCGGCGGGCCACCGCATCGAGTTCTTCAACGCCGGCCACATTCCCGGTAGCGCACACGTCCTCGTGGACGACGGGGAGACGCGCTTGCTGTATACGGGCGATTTCCACACCGGAACTCAGCGCCTCGTCTCGGCGACGACCGAACGGCCCGATGCCGACGTCGTCATCACGGAATCGACCTACGCCGACGTGGAACACGAGTCCCGCGAGACGGTCGAATCGCGGTTCGTCGACAGCGTGCGGACGACGCTGTGGGAGGGCGGCACCGTCGTCGTCCCGGCCTTCGCCATCGGCCGGACCCAAGAACTCATGCTCGTCTGTGACGCCCACGACATCGACTGCTACGTCGACGGGATGGGCAAGGAGGTGACGCGGCTCCTCCGGCAGTATCCCGAGTTCCTCAGGGACGGCGAGGCGATGCGAAAGGCCAACTCCAACGCCCGGTTCGTGACGGGGCGGGACGGCCAACGAAAACGCATTGCCGACCAATCGACGGTCATCATCACGACGGCGGGGATGCTCTCGGGCGGGCCGGCGATGACCTACATCCCCGAAATTCACGCCAACCCCGTCAACAAACTCTGCTTTTCGGGGTATCAGGTCGAGGGGACGCCGGGTCGGGAGATACTGGAGACGGGTAGCGCCGAACTCGGCGGCCGGCACCTGCAGGTCAGCGCCCAAGTGGAATCCTACGACTTCTCCGCCCACGCCGACCGCGATGGCCTGCGGTCGTTTCTGGAGGCCTACCGCGAAACGCCGCTTTTGGTCAATCACGGCGACTCCTGTGAGTGGTTCGCCGGACAACTGGAATCGGAGGGCCACGAGGCGCGAGCGCCCGAGTTGGGCGAGACGGTTGAGGTGTGAGACGGCGTCGTCCGCCGTGGGACGGTATTCCGAAGTGTGACTTAAGCCGCTCGAACTACTAGAACCGGTAATGACTGCCCGTCCCCTCTCTCCCGGTTCGACGCTGCTCGTCGACCTCGACGGCGTTGTCGCCGACCAGCTCCCGCGGCTCGTGACACACCTCAACGAGGAGTTCTCCCTCGGCGTTTCTCCCTCGGACATCGACGAGTGGTCCTACGAGCACCCGGCCATCGACGGCCACATCGGGGATGTCATCACCGAGTTGATGACCGAGCGGCCGGAATGGTACTTTGGCGGGATGGACCCCACGCCCGGCGTCGCCGACGCCCTCGGGGCGCTCCGCGAGGAGTACCGCGTCGAAATCGCGACCCACCGGGTGCCCGAGACCCACGACGTCTCGAAGGCGTGGCTGGACGAACACGGCGTCCCCTACGACGAGTTCCACGAGAAAGTCCCCCGGGACAAGGGCGCGGTGCCGGGCGATGCGCTCATCGACGATTATCACGGTAACGTTGCCAATGCCCTCAACGCCGGCAAAGCGGGGTTCCTGATGCGACAACCGTACAGCGACCCCGCGGCCTGCGACGGCGCCCACGTCGTCGACTCGTGGGACGACGTTCGTAATCTCCTCGGCGTGTAGGCTTTTGTCGGTGGCGGCCGACGCTTGGGTATGGACACTTTCGATATCGGCGGCGAACTCACGGTCGGTCGACTCGGCTTCGGTGCAATGCGAATCACCGGCGAGGACATCATCGGCGAACCCGACGACGTAGAGGGCGCCCACGACGTACTTCGGCGAGCGAGCGACCTCGTCGACCTCGTCGACACCGCCGACTCCTACGGTCCCGGCGTCTCCGAACGGCTCATCGGCGAGACGCTCGCGCCCTACGATGACGTGGTGGTGGCGACGAAAGGCGGACTGCTCCGGAACACCGACGGCGAGTGGCTCCCGCGCGGCGATCCGGATTACCTCCGAAACGCCGTGCTGTGCAGTCTCGACCGCCTCCGCGTCGACGAAATCGACCTCTATCAGTTCCACCGTCCGGACCCCGAGGCCGACTTCGAGGAGAGCGTCGCGACGCTCGCCGAGATGAAAGACGAGGGATTGATTCGACACGTCGGCCTCTCGAACGTCAGCGTCGAGCAACTGGAGACCGCACGCGACATCGTCGATATCGCGACCGTCCAGAACCGCTACAACGTCGGCTACCGCGAGGAAAGCGACGTGCTCGAAGCCTGCACCGACTACGGCATCGGCTTCATTCCGTGGTACCCGCTTGCGGCCAACGACCTCGATTCCGTCGACGGAATCGAGGAGGTAGCCGACGCCCACGACGCGACGCCACAGCAAATCGCCTTGGCGTGGCTGCTCGAACGGTCGCCGGTCGTGTTGCCGATTCCGGGCACCTCAAGTGTCGCCCACCTCGAGGAGAACGTCGCCGCGGCGGACATCGAGTTGACGCCCGAGGAATTCGAGAAACTGGCCTGACTGGACGCACACGTGAGGCCAGGGGTATCAGCCCTCGCTTGTCTCGACCTTCTCGGCGTGTTTTTCGAGGTCGGCCGCCAGCGTCCGGGCCTCCTCGGCGGAGAGTCGAACCGTCTCCGCGTGTGCTTCGAGGTGTTCTAACTGTGTGTTGTCCAACTCCACCTGCAGTGAGACGTGGTCGGGGTTCTCCCGTGGACTCGTCACGTTCACCACGGCGTAGGCCTCTTCCTCGAAGCCGTGTCCCTCGACTTCGCCGTCGAGGAGGTCCAGCGTCGTGTACGCGTTGACCTTCATGATGCGGTCGGCCATGTCCCGACGGTGGTCTCGGAGTGGGGTAAGCGTGACGCCCGACCCCAGGCGTTCACTCCGGGAGGGCGACCTGCTGTTGGAGGTTGTACGGGTGTTCGCCGGCGGTCCACCGGTAGATGTACTCGAGGGCCGTCCGCTCGGTGCGGACGCCGTCGTGGTCCGTCTCGATGGCGACGTTGGTCGCGCCCTCGAGTTCGGGGCTCTGCCGGCAGTTCCAGAACAGGGAGTCCTCGGTTCCCCGGAGCGTGTAGTAGTCGATGTCGCCGGGGGTCTCGTTTTCGTTGAGTCGGGCCAGCGGATGGCCGTCGACCGAGTCGTGGTCCTCGCGGAGGAACTCGCTCACCCGGTAGGGGCCGTGGTCGAGTCCGCTGTCCGCACACCACGTGTTGAGAACGGTCCCGTGGTTGGCGCCGGCGAGGCCGACGAAGCTATCGACCCACGACAGCCGGTTCCGGGCGGCGAGCCAGCAGCGAACGCCGGTGACACCGAGGCTGTGTGCGACGACGTCGACGCTTTCGACGCCGGCGTACTCCCGGACCGACCCGACGAAGGCGTCGAGTTCCTCGACCATCGCCGCGTGACTCGGGGTCCCCTCCCGGAACGTCACCGCCCAGAGGTCGTCGCCGCGGTAGCCCCGCCGGAGGAAGAACTCGGCGTGGCGCTCCCAGTCGCAGGCGTCCCGTTGGTTGCCGTGGACGAACACGATAGGCGTTCGCTCGCTGCCGGGCTCGGTTCCGTGGTACTCGTGGCCCCCCCACCCGCCGTAGGCGTCGTCCGTCGACCACGGGAGGCGTCCGTCGTCGGCACGGTCGTGTTCACACCCCGTCGCACAGCCACCACGACGACGCGCGCGCTTGAGTTCGCGGACGTTACGCAATAGCTCCCGCGAAAACGGCCACCCTTGAGTCGGATTAGCGAGGGACACACTACCAGTACCCGGGGTGGCGCTAGAATATACCCCATCACCGGGACAAATCCTGTGGGAGGGGAAAGCTACTTAACAATGTAATACATTACCGCTTTCTCGTGGTTTCGGCCGCCAGCGGTGTGCGCATAGTGCGCACACGCGCGTGCGATTCACGGCCCGTGGGACCGAACTGTAGACGAGATGAGCGAATCAACAGATGCGGAGCCAAAGCGGCCGCAGTTCAGGGGTTGTGCGTTCTGTTATGCCGGCGAGTGGGTCTACTACGGCGCGAAACGGGCTGTCAGACGGGTAGGGGATTCGGGATAGCGGCGGTTCGGCTCCGGTAGACGGGCGTCGATGGCGACCTTGCTATTCGTGGGTCGCTTCGCTCACGTTCCGCTACGAGGTCACCACGGGCGACCTCGCTACTCGCGGGTCGCTTCGCTCCCCGCTCGTCAACCGAGACTCCTCGCGTTGCTCGGAGTCTCGCTACTCCACCACCAACACCGTCGCTTCCCCTGCTTCGAGGACGACGACCTCCTCGCCGCTCTCGGAGCGCTGCTCCTCGACGATGTCGAACATCTCGGCGCCGACGGTGACCGTCTCGCCGTCGAGGTCGAACTCGACGTGCCCCTCCGTCTCCAGTTCGGCCTGCAGTTCGGCGGGGTCGGCCGCTTCCAGTTTTCCGATGACGGCGCCGGCCTGGTCGCGGAAGGCCGGCCCCAGTTCGCTGTGCTCGATGTCCACGTCGACGGGGACGAGTTCGATGTTCGGCCGGCCCTGCTCGATGTAGACGGGGCCGTTGACGGTGTCCGCGAGGTCGTAGGTGTCCAACGGGAGGTCCTCATCGAGGTACACTTCGATGCGGTCGAGGTCGGCGTTCAGGGGCTTCCCCTCGTCGGATTTCCAGCCACGAACCGTGGCCGCGACCTTTGCGATGAGTTCGCCCCGGCGTTCGGTTTCGGCGTCGCCCTCGGGCAACTCGGGCCAGTCGGCGTTGTGGACGCTCCCATCGGTCGGGAGATGGCTCCACGCCTCCTCGGTGATGAACGGCGCAAAGGGCGAGAGCATCCGCAGGGAGGCGGTCAAGGCGGTGTACAGCGCGTGTTGGGCGGCCTTCCGCTCGCCGGGTCGCCCCTCGTACAGTCGGCCCTTCACGAGTTCGAGGTAGTCGTCGGCGAGGTCATGCCAGACGAACTCCCGGACCTCACGCAGGGCGCTGTCGAAACGGTATTCGTCCATGTCCTCGGCGACCGAGTCGGCGACGCGGGCGCACTTCGAGAGAATCCACTCGTCGGCGTCCCGGTAGGCGGGGTCGGTGATGTCCGCCGTCGACTCGTCGACGTGGCCGGAGGCGAACTTCGTGATGTTCCAGACCTTCGTCTGGAAGCGACTCGCGGAGGTGACCTCCTTCCACTGGAACTGGATGTCGCTGCCGGGTTGGCCGCCGAGCGCCATCGCCTGCCGGAAGGCGTCGGCGCCGTACTCCTCGACGACCTCCTCGGGTTGGACGAAGTTGTCGCGGGATTTGGACATCTTGTTGCCGTCCTCGCCGAACACCATCCCGTTGATGAGGGCCTCCTCCCACGGAGTCGTGTCCTCGAGGGCGGCCGTCCGGAGGATGGTGTAAAACGCCCACGTCCGGATGATGTCGTGGCCCTGCTCGCGCAGTTGGACGGGTTCGAAGTCGGCGTCGGGCCAGCCAGCGACGTACAGCGGGGAAATCGACGAATCCATCCACGTGTCCATCACGTCGGTTTCGCCGGTCCACGACTCGCCACCGCACTCGATACAGGTCTCGACGGCCGGGTCCTCCGTCGTCGGGTCGACCGGAACGTCCTCGCCGTCGGCGATGTGGACGTGCCCGCAGTCGTCACATTCCCAGGCCGGAATCGGCGTCGCGAAGACGCGCTGTCGGGAGATGACCCAGTCCCACTCCATCCCTTCTGTCCACTCTTCGAGTCGGCTGTACATGTGCTCGGGGAACCACTCGACGGCCTGGGCCTTCTCCAGAATCTCCTCTTGGTCGACGGTGACGAACCACTGCTCTTTCGAGAGGATTTCGATTGGCGTATCACAGCGCCAACACTGGCCGACGGACTGTTCGGTCGGCTCTTCGTCGTTGAGGTGGCCGGATTTCTGCAGGGCGGTCGCGATGGCGTCTTTCGCCTCGTCGATGGTCAGCCCCTCGAACTCGCCGGCGAGTTCGTTGAGTTTGCCGTCTTCGGTGAACACCGGCCGCAAATCGAGGTCGTGTTCGACCCACCAGTCGACGTCCTGTTTGTCGCCGAACGTACAAATCATCACGGCGCCGGTCCCGAAGTCGCCGTCGACGTCGTCGTCGGCGATGAGCTCGACTTCTTGGCCGAACAGCGGCACCTCGAAGGTGTCGCCGATGCGGTCTTCGTAGCGCTCGTCGTCGGGGTCGACGGCCATCGAGACACACGCCGCGAGCAGTTCGGGGCGGGTGGTCGCGATTTCGATGTCGTCGTTGCCGACGCCGTCGAAGGTGATGTAGTACAGCGTCCCCTCGTGGTCTTCGTTTTCGACCTCGGCGTCGGCGATGGCTGTCTCGCACCGGGGACACCAGTTGACGGGGTGTTCGTCTTGGTACACGTAGCCGTTTCCGGCCATTTCGACGAACGAGCGCTGGGTCTCCCCCCAGTAGTCGGGGTCCATCGTCCGGTATTCGTGGTTCCAGTCCTGTGAGAACCCGAGCGTCCCCATCGTCTCCTTCATCGCACCGATTTGGTCGTTTGTGTGTTCGATACACCACTCCCGGAACTGCTCGCGGGAGACTTCGGTGCGGTGGATGTCGCGGTTCTCTTCGACTTTGACTTCCGTCGGCAGGCCGTGGCAGTCCCAGCCCTGCGGGAACAACACGTCGTCGCCTTTCAGGCGGTGGTACCGCGCCGCGAAGTCCATGTAACACCAGCCGAGTGCGTTCCCGATGTGGAGATTTCCGGTCGGGTACGGCGGCGGCGTGTCGATGATGTAGTCGGGGCGTTCGGGGTCGTCGTCGTAGCTGTACACGTCGGAGTCGGCCCACTCCTCGTGCCACTTCTGTTCTGCGGCGTCGGGGTCGTAGCTGTCAGGAACCTCGCTCATGATTGGGGTGTCGCGTAAACCGGTCGGTAGGCAGTTCGCGTGCGCGCCGAGAGAAAGGCGCGGTTACAGTCCACGTACTACCGACTGACTCGCGCTCATACCCGTTGGCATGGCTGTTGCCGGTAAAAAGGTTCGCTTACTGTCGTCCCGGCGGCGTCGGGGTGTCACAGCCGCTTCGGATGTCTTCACAGGAGTGATACTGCTGGTTTCGGCCGGGGAAGGCCCGCTTCGAGCGATAGTGGAAACTGAGATGATTGCCCCACTCCTCGTCGGCCAACAACCGCGAATCGGCGCCGTGGTACCCCGATTCGGTCGGCTCTTTCAGCCAGCGGTCGAACCACGCGACTGTGTAGTGGTCGGCAAGGGCGTTGCCGAACTCCCAGGACGTGGCGGGGAACGTCGGCAGTAGCGACCACTCGTAGTGGGTGCCACCCCGGACGACGAGCTGGTAGGTTGGAACGTCCGCATCGCGCCAGTCCTCGAACCCCCTCGATTTCCCGTCGGGGTCCGGCGGTCGCTCGTGGGGCGTCGGCGTCAGGAAGTAGTCGCCGGATTGCCCCATCGCGGGGACACGAGGCTCGACGCTACCCTCCGGGACCGTCTCGAAGAAGCGTGCGGCGTCGGTGGCCTCGCTTTCGGGTCCGTCGCCAGCCACGCTGTCGCTGTCGCCGAGGTTGTCCCAGGCGACGACCGCATCGACGGGGTTGTCGCCGCCGGTCGGCCACGGCTCCAGTCCCTGTACGATGCTCGCGCCAATGGCGCCGGCAGAGTGGCCGGCGATACCGAGCCGAGAGTGGTCCAGCCGGTCGAAGACGGGATTGTACTCGACGACCGGTGCGTCGTCGTCGCGGTCGTAGGCGGCGTTCGGCGCGTACGGCTCCTCGGGCGTCGAGTGGAAGAAGTCGATAGCGTCGATTTGGTTCGTCACGAACACCTCACCGTTGGCGTTGCCGCCGGGTTCGCCCGAGGGCGTGAGGCTGTCCGAACGGCCCTGTCCGCGGGGGTCGTAGGTCAACACGACGTAGCCTGCCGCCACGAGCGACTGGGCGGCCCACCAGTACAGCGGTTCGGGCGCCTGTACCGACCCGTTGGTGATGACGATACCCGGGTAGTCGTCGCCCGGTTCCGCTTCGACGGGCGTCCAGACGTGGCCGGAGAGCCGAGCGCCCTCGCGGTCGTAGAAGGCGACACGGCGACGTTCGCCGACGGTGCCGTAGAAGTTCCGAGCGTCGATGTCGCGGTACAGCGCGGGGTCGCCGGTGCACTGTTCGCCCCACGTCGCACAGAGGTTCGCGTGGCTCCGCCAGCCGGGTTCGGCGGCGACACGCTCGGCGTAACTCGCGGCGTTTTCGGTGCTTCGCCGCTGCCAGCGCCGCATGAACTCCGGGTCGGAGGACTGCTCTGCGGGTGCCTCCTGTGTCTTCGCGTAGTTGCGAAACTCCCGACGCAACCACTCGGGGTCGGAATCCAGCGAATCCAGTTCCGGGAGCGCCGCCGCTTTCCCGCCCCCCAAGGCGGTCGTCGTGAGTCCCGCCGTGGCGGCCAACAGGGTCCGCCGTGTGAACTGCCCGCGCATCCTTTCGAGTCGATGTATCCGTAACTATAGCCAAAGGGTTACTGGCGCCTCTATCCGGTCATTTATGTGCGAACCGGACCCACGACCGGCGGCCGGTGAACGCACGCGGAATCACAACCCTCACTTGCGGCCCCGACGAGGGGTCCGATATGCAACTGGGCGTCATCGGACTGGGCCGGATGGGCCGTATCGTCGTCGACCGGGTACTCGAAGACGGACACGACGTGGTCGCTTTTGACCTCGACGACGACGCCGTCTCGGCGGCGGCCGATGCCGGAGCAACTCCCGCCGACTCAATCGAAGCGCTCGTCTCGGAACTCCCCGAGGCGAAGCGAATCTGGCTGATGGTGCCCGCAGGCGACGCTGTCGACGCGACGCTCGACGACCTCGACCCGCTGCTCGACGCCGACGACGTGGTCGTCGACGGCGGCAACTCCCACTTCGAGCGCTCCGTCGAGCGCGCCGAAGCACTCGACGCGGCGTATCTCGACTGCGGCACGTCGGGCGGCCCCGCTGGCGCCGAGTTGGGCTTTTCGCTGATGGTCGGCGGCCCCGAGTGGGCCTACGAGGCGATGGTGCCCGTCTTCGACGCCGTCGCCACCGGTCACGACGGCCACGATCGCATGGGCCCCTCCGGGTCGGGCCACTACGTGAAGATGGTCCACAACGGCGTCGAGTACGCGCTGATGCAGGCCTACGGCGAGGGGTTC